>ENA-ORXM01000833-ORXM01000833.1-marine-metagenome-genome-assembly--contig:-NODE-833-length-48137-cov-4.444840_pt1 | contig 48137 bp, 44 predicted proteins | sample MGYA00237867_ERZ511480 | MGnify/ENA primary metagenome ERZ511480 (study PRJEB26309, sample SAMN06266103) | marine metagenome | isolation source: Algal blade | place: United Kingdom:Sidmouth, United...
TTGGCTGTGAACACCGACGATATCAACTCTGTCCTCGCCGAGGCGCTGGCCGCCATTAAAACTGTTCTAACCAATAATAACGAAAACGCGGCGTAATCACGCTTAAGGAGAAAAGACTATGACAGAAGCAGTTCCTATCACCGTTGCCTATGGCGATGGTATTGGCCCCGAAATTATGGAAGCCGTGTTACGCATTTTGCAAAATGTGGATGCTAAACTTAAAATTGATGTGATTGAAGTGGGCGAGAAAGTCTATAAAACGGGCAATTCAACGGGCATTCCTTCTGATGCGTGGGAGAGCTTGCGCCGTAATAAGATTCTACTTAAAGCGCCTATCACTACGCCGATTGGTGGCGGGTATAAATCGCTCAATGTTACCTTGCGTAAAACGCTGGGGCTTTATGCGAATATTCGCCCGTGTCAGAGCTATCACCCGTTTGTTGAGACCAAACATCCTGAGATGGATATTGTGATTGTGCGCGAGAATGAGGAAGATCTCTATGCGGGCGTTGAGTATCGCCAAACGGCGGATACTGCCGTTGCGCTTAAGCTTATCACGCGCAGCGGGTCGGAGCGTATCATGCGCCACGCCTTTGATTATGCCGTTAAAAATGGTCGCAAGAAAATCACTTGTATGGCCAAAGATAATATCATGAAAATTGCCGATGGAATCTTTACGAAAGCCTTCCGTGATATTGGCAGCGAATATCCTGCAATCAGCACAACTGATCGGTGATGCTTGCGTCAGTTTTGATGTGAATTGCGCCTCGGGCATCGAGCCTAATCATGAAGTCATCAAAGAACTTTTGAATAACTCCCTAATGTTGGTCACGGCTCTGAACACCAAGATAGGCTATTATAAAGCTGCTGAAATTGCGAATACCGCTCATAAGAACGGCACCACGCTAAAAGAAGAGGCCATTAATCTCGGGTATGTGACCTCAGAAGAATATGATGAATGGGTAAAGCCCGAAGATATGGTCGGGAGTTTGAAATAGTCTTGCTTTAAACCTTAAGTTACCGCATAAAAAAAAGGCCAATCCGAAGATTGGCCCTTTTTGATATAAATGGATAGTGTTCTCTATTTCAAGGTGAACTTAGAAGTTCCCAACAATTTCAATCTATCATCATAAACATTGACCATGTAATTTCCATCCTTGAAATCACCTGCTGGCTTACTAATGTAGTCACAAACATCCAAAGATTTGTTTTCATAGTAGAAACTAGTTCCCTTACTGTAGGTTACAGAAGCTCCAGAATCATTTGTTTTAGAATAGCTTTCTCCTAAAACATTGCCTTGGGGATCAAGCACCTCTACGAAAAATTCGCGATCTCCTGCTTCAGCGATTACGTTATCGGCTACGGTAAAGCAAATTTTAAACTTATCGGTTCTTTTCGCTCTAGAAGTCGAGACCAATTTACCGCTATTACGCTCTTTAACTGCGTCTACGTTGAATTTTGACAAGTTTAGCGCAGAACCTTTTTCAACAACATCGGCCAATTGAGTATTTTGTACCACCAAAGAATCGTTGAAAACGGTTTGCTTTTCAAGTTCAGTGTACGTGCTATCACGCTGCATAGCGATTAACGTGTTTGACTTTGTAAGCGAATCTACCTGCTTTAAAAGCTGTTCTCTTTCTTGCTTTAAAACTCCGACCTGCCTTCTGTAGCGAGAAAGGGAAGAGATATCCGCTTTCATATTCTTAACAGAATCAATATATTTTGCGATGTTGTCCCTGGCAGAGACCAATTCTTCGTTTGTCGCATTACTTTCAAGAATCGCTTTGTCGTACTCCGACTTAAGACTGTTTAAATCTTCAACGACCAGTTCTTTTTCTTGTGTCAGTACCGCTTCGTTCTTTTTCTTTTCTTGATAAAGACTCACGGTATAGATAATAGTACCCAGCAGCACTACTCCTAATAGGCCAGCAAGTACTTTCAATCCGTTGTTACTTTTTGTTTCAGTCATAATGTTTAAATTAACTTCTTTTTAACTAATGTGTTTGTTTGTATCGCTCTATATACGTTAAGATTTTATTTTTAGATTTTTTAGCTTAAAAAATCAAAAGAATACCATAATCAAAGAAAATCAAGTTTTACCTTTGAGATAAATTGAATAGCACTATCTTATATGTCATTGGAAATCATACCCTTTGAATCTAAATATGCGCCAGCATTCAAAGCTTTGAATATTGCTTGGATTCGTAAACATTTTCATGTCGAGCCGATGGATATCCGTTATTTGGAAAACTGTCAAAAATCTATTGTTGATCAGGGTGGTTATATTTTCTTTGCCAAATATATGGAAAATATTGTAGGGTGTTTCGCTTTTATTCGCTTGAATAGTAGTGTTTATGAATTGGGTAAGATGGCGGTCGATACTGAATATCAAGGTTTGAAAATCGGTCAAAAGCTATTATCTTTTGGTATAGACTTCGCCAAGAAAAAAAATTGGGGGAAAATCGTGCTTTACTCAAGCACCAAACTTGACACTGCACTACATATCTACAAAAAAAAGGGTTTTAAAGAAGTTGTCATGGAGACAAATGTAGCTTACGAACGAAGTAATATCAAAATGGAAATGGAATTGAAATGAGTAAACCTAAAGAATTTTAAGAACACATATGCTAAAACCTTTAAAACAAAAAGACTAATGAAAAAGCTTATCATCCCTTTATTTATTATTCTCTTACACTTCGGATGCAAAGAAAATAAAAAACAGGAAAAACCTATTGTTGATTCAGAACCTGAGTATGTTGAAAATACATCGAGCCCGGTTCAAACGGAAAGCGCCATAAAAATCATTCCGATATCGCACGCGACAGCAGTTTTAGAATGGAAAGACATTACCATCTATATCGATCCAGTTGGCGGTGCAGAGGCCTTTACCAATCAAAAGAAGCCAGATTTGATATTGGTCACCGATATTCATGGCGATCATCTCAGCGTAGAAACTTTGGAGGCTTTGGATACGGAAAAAGCTAAAATTATGATGCCCCAAGCCGCTGCTGAAAAAATACCGGAGAAATTTACCCCACAAATCGATGTGCTCAACAACGGAGAATCCAAAGAACGCTATGAAATTACCGTTGAAGCCATACCCATGTACAACTTGCGGGAAGAAGCCTTAAAATTCCATGAAAAAGGACGCGGAAACGGTTATGTACTAAATATCGGTGGGGAACGAATCTATTTTTCTGGCGATACCGAAGATATTCCAGAAATGCGAAGTCTAGAAAATATTGATAAGGCTTTTGTTTGCATGAACCTGCCATATACCATGACGCCCGAAAGTGCAGCAGATGCCGTATTGGAATTCGAACCGAAAAGCGTCTATCCTTATCATTACCGCGGAAAACCCAATGTGAGCGATGTTTCAAAATTCAAGGAGTTGGTCAACACCGGTAACCCTGAAATCGAAGTCGTTCAATTGGATTGGTATCCATCGGAAGATTATTGAAAGAAAATGTAACATCCTATTGAAAAAATTGTCCTATCAACTATTGGAAACAGCATCACCTAAAATTAAAGATTATATGAAAACAACTGTTAAGTGGTTTTTCCCCTTTATTCTAGCCATAGGTTTACTGAGTTGTGGCGAAAAGAAAAATGAAAAGCAAGAAATGGCGGAATTTAAGGTTCCCGTTGAGTACTACAAATTGGATAACGGGCTTAAAGTGATACTATCGCAAGACAAGACCTCGCCGACTGCCATTGTAGCGGTATACTATAATATCGGTTTTCGAATCGAACCCAAAGAACGTACAGGATTTGCCCACCTTTTTGAACACATGATGTTTCAAGGTTCAAAAAATCTAGGCAAAATGGAATTCGTAAAACTCATTCAGCAGAACGGAGGAGTGCTCAATGGATCTACACGCTTTGATTTTACGAACTATTTCGAAATCGTACCCTCCCATAAGTTGGAAACCATGTTGTGGGCCGAAGCCGATAGAATGCGTGGCCTCGACATCACCCAAGAAAATCTTACCAACCAACAGGGCGTAGTCAAAAATGAGGTAAAGGTAAACGTGCTCAATCAGCCGTACGGTGGTTTCCCATGGTTAGACATGCCCCAATACGCCAATAGCAACTGGTACAATGCCCATAATTTCTACGGGGACCTCGAAGATCTTGATGCCGCAAATCTTGAGGACGTAGCCAGTTTCTTTAAGACCTATTATGCACCGAATAACGCTGCCTTATCGGTTGTCGGTGATTTCGATATGGAGGAGACCAAGGCATGGATTCAAAAATATTTTGGTGACATTCCTTCGGCAGAACTGCCGCCGCAACCCGATATATCGGAACCAAAACAAGAAAGCCAAAAAGAATTCGTGAAAAATGATTCATTGGCCAATAAACCGGCAATTGCCATAGCCTACCACATGCCAGAACGGAATTCAGAGTCCTACTACGCAATGGGCCTCTTAGATCAAATTTTACTTCAGGGCGACAATAGTCTATTGGCCCAGAAACTGAAAAAAAATAAGGGATACACCTCCGATGTTAGCGGAGGCATCAATTATCTGGGCAATATGTTCAATTACAAAGGGCCAATGTTATGGATGTACGATCTTACTTATGATAAGGAAACATCACAAGATGATGTTCTTAGTGCAGTAGAGGAAGTAATGGCCGATTTGAAAACTACAATTACACAGGAGATGATCGACCGGGCCATCGTAAAAATTCGTTCCCAATTATATGATGACATCGGCGGAACCTTTGGTTTAGGGAGGGCCGACCTCTTGGCCAGCTTTGCACTTTTTGACGATAATCCGGCAAGGATAAATACCTTGGAGGCCCAGTTTAAAAAGATCACTCCCGAAATTGTAAAGAAAACTATTGATGAATACTTGGTCGATACCAATCGTACGATTTTAACCGTAAATCCATTATTGGCCGATAACGAAAAAGCCCTATAATATGAAAATTCGAATCACAGCAGCCCTACTTGCTCTTCTGACGGTGAACTTGCTCAGCGCACAAGAAGAGCAAAAAGAACTACCGCCCCAAGGTGGTGAACCTAAAGATTTTACGTTACCTGAAAAAGAGGTTATCGCATATGATAACGGTCTTACATTGATTATGGTTCCTTACGGTTCCATTCCAAAAGCAACTATACGTTTTAGTATAAAAACCGGTAATATTGATGAGGACGAAAACCAGATTTGGTTGGCAGATTTACTTGCTGATTTACTGGAGGAAGGCAGTACGGCTAAAAGTGCGAAACAAGTTGCGGACGAAATGGCCGGAATGGGCGGTAACCTAAATATTGGGGTGGGCGTTCATACCTCATCCATTAGCAGCTCGGTCTTGTACGAATTTACACCTGAAGCCATAAAGCTTATGGCCGATGTGCTTAAAAATCCTAAATGGCCAGCGGAAGAACTGGACCGTTTGAAGAGTGCGATGAAACGTGACCTGGCGGTACGCCTAGCCAGACCACAATCACAGGGAAGCCGTGACTTTTTTGCAACGCTCTACCCAGACCATCCGTATGGTCGCATCTACCCGAACGACGAAATGATCGATTCGTATACCGTAGAAGATATCAAAGCTTTCTACGACGCTAACTTTGGTGCACTTCGGACTACCATATATGTTGCCGGAAATTTCGATTCGGAAGCGGTCAAGCAGGCTGCTGAAAGTTCGTTGGCCGATTGGAAAAAAGGAAATCCATCGGAATATACCATTGCACAACCGGTAACGACAAACGAAGTTAAAATCATTGATCGACCAGGCGCGCCACAATCGACCATATATTACGGCTTGCCCGTAATCGATCCGTCAGACCCTGATTATATTGCGCTAGATGTCACAAATTCAATTTTAGGCGGTTCTTTCGCTTCACGCATTACGAGTAATATAAGGGAGGACAAGGGCTATACCTATTCACCGCGTAGTATTTTGGCCGAAAATTATAAAAGTGGAGTCTGGTACGAGGTAGCAGATGTAACCACTGAACACACAGGGGCTTCATTGAAAGAGATTCAAAAGGAAATCGAAAGATTACAGAACGATCCTCCGAGCCAAAAAGAAATGGACGGTATTATCAATTATGAATCCGGAATATATGTTCTACAAAATTCTACACCAAATGGAATCATTGGTCAAATGATTTTTTTGGATACACATGACCTCGATGAGTCCTTTTTGACTAATAAAGTGAAGAATATGCATGCCGTTACTCCGGAAAAGGTTCAGGAAATGACCCAAAAGTACATCCAGCCAGATAAAATGACGCTTGTCGTTGTAGGCGACAAAGCGAAAATTGAAAATCAGATTCAAGAAACGGTCAATGCTCCTTTAAAGCAATAGCGAGGAGTTTAGAAGATTTGAACGGGTGTTTATCATTTGATAAACACCCGTACTTATTTCAAAGAAAATCTTGACAATTGCCTAAATAATACCTTATAAAATTACCGGATCAATTTTTTGTATTTAATCCGTTTCGGCATAATGTCGGCGCCCAATCGTTTTTTCTTGTTCTCTTCGTACTCTGAAAATGACCCCTCGAAAAAATAGACCTGCGAATCGCCTTCAAACGCTAAAATGTGGGTACAGATCCGGTCTAAGAACCACCGGTCATGCGAAATGACTACGGCACAGCCCGCAAAGTTCTCCAAACCTTCCTCTAATGCGCGCAAGGTATTGACATCTAAATCGTTAGTCGGCTCATCCAGTAACAGAACGTTACCTTCCTCCTTCAAGGTCATGGCCAAGTGAAGCCGGTTACGCTCCCCACCGGACAGCATATTTACTTTTTTGTTCTGCTCACTTCCAGAAAAATTAAATCGACTAAGGTACGCCCGTGAATTCACTTGACGGCCACCCATCATTACCAAATCTTGCTCGTCGCTAAAGTTTTGCCAAATGGTCTTTTCGGGATCGATGTTCGAATGACTCTGGTCAACGTAAGCGATTTTAGCCGTATCGCCTACTTCAAAATCGCCTTCATCGGGTTTTTCTTCTCCCATAACCATGCGAAAAATGGTCGTTTTTCCTGCTCCATTGGGTCCTATAACGCCAACAATACCGGCTTGGGGCAATTTGAAATTTAAATCTTCATATAGTAATTTATCTCCATAGGCCTTGCTGACACCTTTTGCTTCGAGTACATTGGTGCCCAAACGTGGTCCATTGGGAATGTAGATTTCCAATTTCTCGTCAAGCTGCTTCTGATCTTGGCTCATCAACTTATCATAATTCTTCAAACGGGCCTTTTGTTTGGTCTGACGGCCTTTGGCACCTTGTCGTACCCATTCAAGCTCCCGTTCCAAGGTCTTCTGGCGTTTCGAAGCTGATTTACTTTCCTGTGCCAAGCGCTTGGACTTCTGGTCGAGCCAACTGGAATAATTCCCTTTCCATGGAATACCCTCTCCCCTATCCAATTCAAGAATCCATCCCGCGACGTTATCCAAGAAATATCTATCGTGGGTCACCGCGATCACGGTACCTTTATATTGCGCTAAGTGATATTCGAGCCAATGTACCGATTCGGCATCTAAATGGTTGGTAGGTTCATCGAGCAATAAAACTTCGGGTTCTTGCAATAGCAGACGGCAAAGGGCCACACGCCTTCTTTCCCCACCGGAAAGCAGCCCGATTTTCTTATCGGATTCTGGTGTACGAAGGGCATCCATCGCGATTTCTAGTTTGGTATCGAGTTCCCATGCGTTAGATGCGTCAATTTTATCCTGCAATTCCGCTTGCTTGTCCATCAGCTTTTGCATCTTATCCGCATCCTCGTAGACTTCCGGCAGACCGAACATATCGTTGATTTTATTGTACTCGTCCAAAATAGCGACCGTCTCGCCCACACCTTCTTTTACAACTTCTAGTACCGTTTTATTCTCGTCGAGCTGCGGCTCCTGTTCCAAATACCCGACCTTATAACCCGGAGAAAAAACAATATCGCCCTGATAGTTCTTATCGACGCCCGCAATAATTTTCAAAAGCGTGGATTTACCGGAACCGTTAAGGCCCAGAATACCGATTTTAGCACCATAGAAAAAACTAAGGTAAATATTCTTAAGTACCGGAGTATTGGCGTTTTTATAGGTTTTGGTCACTCCCGACATGGAAAAAATGACCTTTTTATCGTCTGACATTGTTTGTTATTCGTTGTTTATGGTTTATGGTTCGCAGTTAGTTGAGATTAGCCATATAAATCGTACTACTCTTTCTTAAATTTTTGACCCTTAAATTCGGTCTTTCGCACATAATACATGAAGGCACCTATTTTGTTTTTTTGAATATCGCATAGTTCTAAGAGTTCATTTTGTTGGGACTCCGTTATTAAACTTTTATCATAGCTCCTGTAAACCTGAGACTTTAACTCGCCTGTAGAGCCTTTTGAAATACTCAAAAAGTTGTGAAATTCCCTATTACCATCCCTATCAAATCCCTCTGCAATATTATCCATTATGGAGCCTGAACTGCCTTCCATTTGATTTCGCAACCGAAAATTCTTTCCAACTCCCGTAGTCTGAAATAGCTCTTCAACCTTTTGGCAAATGATTCTCGCTCTCTGCCAAATTTCCAAATCTTCAAATTTCTCAATACTAGCCATATTAAAAACTTTCCAACCATAAACTACAAACCATAAACCATCAAACCCTCCCCTTAAGCGCGTTGAAAACCCAGGCTATGGCGAAGAAACCGATTCCGACGGAGGCAAAACCCCAGCCGGCTACGTCATCGTAACGAAAGGCCCCTAAGGCAATAAGCGCGAGGCCCACGACTATCATGATAAATGTGGCCCAAGCCAATACGGTATTTTTATTCATTCCCATAGCGTTTTGGTTTAGTATACGGTAATTTCAAATATCGTAAATTTCCAAGTAACTCGGTATTCCAAGTGCTCATTTTTGCTATTCAAAGGGAAAAGTGACACCTGATATGTCTCGCACCTCATCCAAAAGGTTTACCAGATCAAGGCTGTTTTGCAAAGTCCACTTATCACTTTGCAGTTTACCGTTTCTTAAGCAATCGTGCACTTCGTCTATTTCATGGGAATATCCTTTTCCGGTTGTTGGCATATCAAACTTTTCCTCGGTACCATCTCTTTCTATGATATATCCTTGAGCTTCATGCCACCTTTCCGGCAGATATATAGCCCCTTTGCTTCCAGCGATTTCTGCCTTCATGCTAATTTTTGACCGGAGTCCGCTTGCAAGCACAGCTTGTGCCTTCGCATATTCGAATATCATGGAGGTCTGAACCTCAACACCTGTTTTGTAAAATAAAGAACCTGCCTCGATATTATCTGGCTTCCCAAGCATTAGATAGGCCAGAAAGATGGGGTAGATACCGATATCGAGAAGCGAACCTCCCGCCAGATCTGGATTCAACAACCTTCCATTTTCATCCCTATCCAGAGCATAAAATCCGAAATTGGCATTGAGATAGGCAACCTCGCCTATTTCACCATTAGCAATCAATTGTTTAGCCATAGTAATTGATGGATTGAAACGGCTCCATAGTGCCTCCATAAGAAACACTCCATTTTTTTTCGCAGCGGCCATCATCATTTTCACCTCGTCCGCATTAACGCCCATGGGCTTCTCGCACAATACGTTCTTACCATAATCCATGGCTTCGATAGTTAATGTACAGTGCGAAGTATGTGGTGTCGCGATGTACAAGACGTCTACGACATCCGATTCGAACAGCTCTTCATACGAGCCAAAACTGTGTTCTGCGCCATACTCATCGGCAAATTCCTTTGCCCTTTGCAAACTTCGTGAAGCCACCGCCGTCAGTTCTCCATCTTCGACCAATTTCAGATCATTTGCAAAACTGCGCGCAATGTTTCCGGGGCCAACAATACCCCATCTTATTTTTTCACCCATAATCGATTTCCTATTTTTTCAAATGTAAGGTATAGATTTTAGATATCAGATGTAAGATATAAGACTTTATCTTGATAAATGACAGCCACAATAAATCTCAAGTCTCACATCTAAAATCTTATCTTTGGAATCTTAAAAGAGACTTACCCGATGGATTTAAAATTCAACAAAAACGAAGACCATAACAAACTACTTCTTTCCGAATTAAAGAGACGGCTTGCGACCGTAAAGTTGGGCGGAGGTAAATCACGTATCGAGAAGCAACATGCCCAAGGTAAAATGACCGCTCGCGAACGTATCGATTACTTACTAGACAATGGAAAAGATAGCTTGGAAGTTGGTGCCTTGGTGGGAGAAGGCATGTACGAAGATCATGGTGGCTGCCCCTCTGGTGGCGTGGTCATCAAAATCGGATATATTTCCGGAAAACAATGCATCGTTGTCGCAAACGACGCAACGGTTAAAGCAGGAGCTTGGTTTCCGATTACCGGAAAGAAAAACCTGAGAGCCCAGGAAATTGCCATCGAAAACCGTTTGCCTATCATCTATCTCGTTGATAGTGCCGGTGTTTATCTGCCCCTACAGGACGAGATTTTTCCCGACAAAGAACATTTCGGACGCATATTCCGCAACAACGCAGTAATGAGCAGTATGGGCATCACCCAAATCGCCGCGGTGATGGGTAGCTGTGTTGCAGGAGGAGCTTACTTACCGATTATGAGCGACGAAGCGCTTATCGTTGATAATACAGGGAGCATTTTCTTGGCGGGAAGTTATTTAGTCAAAGCCGCTATCGGTGAAAACATCGATAATGAGACTCTCGGCGGAGCAACTACACATTGCGAAATCAGTGGGGTCACTGACTATAAGGCAAAGGACGATTCAGATGCATTGAACACCATAAAAAATATCGTCGGAAAAATCGGCGATTTCGATAAGGCCGGATACAATCGCGTAAAGAGCGTGAAGCCGAAAGAAAACTCTGAAGATATCTTCGGTATTTTACCAAATTCCCGAACCGACCAATACGATATGCTCGAAATCATAAAGCGTCTCGTCGACGATTCTGATTTCGAACAATACAAAGAAGGCTATGGGAAGACAATATTGACCGGTTATGCACGAATTGACGGATGGGCCGTAGGCATAGTGGCCAATCAGCGCAAAGTGGTAAAGACCAAAAAAGGCGAAATGCAGTTTGGGGGAGTAATTTACTCCGATTCTGCGGATAAGGCCACCCGCTTTATTGCCAATTGCAACCAAAAGAAAATTCCGCTGGTCTTTTTACAGGATGTTACGGGTTTTATGGTCGGTAGTAAAAGTGAACATGGAGGCATCATTAAAGATGGAGCCAAAATGGTGAACGCGGTCAGTAATTCCGTCGTTCCGAAATTTACCGTTGTTTTAGGAAATAGCTACGGGGCCGGAAATTACGCCATGTGCGGTAAGGCATATGATCCCCGACTGATCGTTGCTTGGCCAAGTGCCGAACTGGCCGTAATGAGCGGTAATTCCGCCGCCAAAGTACTATTGCAAATCGAAAAAGCATCGCTCAAAAAGAAAGGTGAGACCATTACCGAAAAGAAAGAGGCCGAACTGTTCAATAAAATCAAAAACCGCTACGATAATCAGGTTTCGCCCTATTATGCTGCTGCACGATTATGGACGGATGCCATTATAAATCCACTCGATACCCGAAAATGGATTTCAATGGGTATCGAAGCAGCTAACCACGCACCGATTACCAAAGATTTTAATTTGGGGATTTTGCAGGTTTAGTTTCCTTGCTGATTTCTTGTCCTAGGAATCAATAGCAACTCGGTTTGCCTACCGTTCACATATCGAAAGCCGTCCGACCCATAAAACCCGGCTTCTTCGAGCATAATTCTGATATCCCGTTTCCATTCAGGGACAGTTATAGTAGTATTCAATTCGATGGCATAGACTGTATTGGGGTTCAATGGATAGTTTTCTCCATCGTCGGCCATAACCCCATCTTGACTGTCCCACATCCCAATAGTAGTTCCGGCGGAGTGTCCATAAAGCCCTAAAGGGTGGGTGTAAATAGATGGACGTAATCCAGCATTTTTAGCTTCTTGAAGTGATTTTGCCAAAATTTCATTTCCGGTCCGGCCAGCAATCATGTTCTTGGTAAGGAAGTCTTGCACCTGATTTCCTGCTTTTAATCCTTCCATTAAAAATTTTGGTGCTTGCTTCTCCTCTGGTTTCAGCACATAGGCCAATTCTTGGCAATCCGTATTTAAACGTAAATAAGTAATGCCAAAATCACAATGGACTAGGTCTCCGGGTAGAATGACCGTATCATCGGGGCGACCTGAAAACGAGTATAGGTGACCGACCAATTCTTCACTGGTTCGTTGTACATCAACGGTGGGATGAAACCATGTTTCTAGCCCCATATCTGTTACCTTTTGACGCATCCACCATTCCACTTCGGTAGTTGTTGTTATGCCGGGAGTGATAACTTTCTCGGAAAAAGCTTCGGCGATAATATCGTGGGTAATATCGACCAATTGATTATAAATAATCATTTCGCGTTCAGTGCGTGTCTCTATCCATCGAACGGCCAACTGCTCCGCCGAAACTATACGATTTTGATACTCTTTAGGAAGGTTCTGCATAAACTCCTCATAATCCGTTTTATCCAAGCCATCGGCGATATTAAAGTCCTTTGAGTAGTTCAATCCGATTGTAGTAGGATTCCGTTCTTTTATGAGCTGCATCAACCGTTTCCATTGGTCGGGTTCTTTTTGTTTATCCCAAGCGGATTCAATATTATCCCCTACATTATATCTAGCAACCGCCAACTTTTCAATCGTATTATTTGCTTTATCCCTATAAAACAATAAAATTGTTCTTCGACGGGCGTTCAGCCAAGTAGCTGGAAGCATTGTTCGTAGTACTGGACCTTCATTGTATTCGCGGGATATTAAAACCCACATATCGATATTGGTTTTATCCATTAATTCAGGCAATAGAGTGTTGAAACGTTCGCCCAGAATTTCGTCGATAACGCGGGCACGTTCATTTTCAGGTAGGATTTGCTGGCCCCGGGAAATATGAAAAATCAAGAATAAGAGAAATAATAGTTTTTTCATCAAAATCGTTTGGTTCCGTAAAATACGGAATAAACGACAAGAAAAAAGTGCCTTTCGTCATTTTTATAAATTACCATCAAAATCGGTCTGGGTTCCCTTGGCAGCACCTTTGACAATTACGTTAGCACCGGGAAGTGGTCCGTTGGCGTCGGAAACATTCCCCATAATCTTTATAGTCTGGGCTTGGTTTGAAAAGGTTATGAACATGAAAACGAGCAATATAATTAGGTTTTTCATCTTTTTTTATCGGATTCTTAAATAATTGGATGCCGCCACATCTGTGGCAACGGAAATATGTTCTATATCAGCGGGATTTAATGTGTTCAATATGGAAGCATCGTATCGAATTCCGTCAACGATTACAATAGTATTGTTATCGCCGCGCATGCTAATTTTAGGGGTCTTCGATAAATCGGAACTTACATTTATCGATACGCTCGGCACTTTGGCCCGAATTGCATTATAAACGTCATTGGTAGCTATCCAGTTTTCATTTAGTACTCTATACACCTTAAAGGGGTATTCTTTACAGGAGCTTGTAGGTCCTTGTCTAGATTTAGTCGTTATAATAAACGTTCCATTTGCTGCAAGCTTTCGGTAACAGCTAAAGGCCAATGAATCTCTGAGAATGTCAATGGAAACAATATCCTTAGAATCAAGTTCAGTAAACAGAGGGTCGTTTTGATCGGCAGGCACTCCATCGATAATAAATAACGGGCCGCTAGAGTTTTCTACGGTTGCACTGCATCTTATAAGAATTTCTCGAACTGTGGTATTTTTATTGGAAATGGAATCCAACGAGAATTGGGTTTGCGAAAAAGAAGTCGAAAAGAATACCGAACAGATTGCGGTAAATAGGAAGGTTTTCATTGTATTGCGTTTAAAATTCGAGGTAAACCTACTCAAAGCCCACTTCTCAAAAAATGGGAAATGAGCGAACGCAACTTTTGAATGAGGGAAACTACTTTTTAATTATACCTAAGGTTTGCTTTCTACGGATTTTACCTGTCTCCGTTTCAAGAAAAGTAGGGATGACATGAATCGCTTTAGGCACTTCGAACTTTTGGAGAGTACCAAGTGATTTGATTTTCTGAAAAAGTTTATCCGATTCCAACGTTCCTTCTATCAGAAGCACCAATTTCTTCCCTAGTTTTTCATCGGGAAGTCCCGCAACAAAAAACCTAGAGGGCATAATCGGTTCCAATTTTGCCTCGATCTGTTCGGGAAACAATTTTACACCTCCGGAATTGATGACATTATCATAACGGCCCAACCATTCGAACTCGGTATCGGAAAACAGCTTTACGACATCATTGGTAACAATCGGGTCATCGTTAACTTTCGGGGCTTTGATGACCAGACAATTTCGCTCATCCAATGAAAAATGAACGTTTGGTAAAGCCATGAAATTATTTTCCGGTTTTGGGGTATTGGCCTTCCCTACGGCTTCGACTGCACTTAGCCTGATATTTTTCAATCGTTTGACCGCCACATGTGTAACGGTCTCCGTCATGCCATAGGTTTCAAAAATTTGGGTGTGTTGGTTTTGAACTTGCTCTTGAACTTTAAGCTCTTTTGTTATAGGCGCTCCGCCAACAATCAGCGTTTTGATGTTATCGAGCTTATTTAAGGAATTCTGCAACTGCAAGGGTACCATAGCACAGAAATCATACTTCCGGTTATTATGTTCGAGCGGATTCGAAGTTGGTTCCACATAATCGAGCTTTAGGCCTAAAACCATGGCCCGTACCAACATCATCTTACCGGCTATAAAATCTGCGGATAGGCAGAGTAAGCATGAATTTCCGGCTTGTAGATCGAAAAAACCGCCTGTGGCCTTGGCGGAGTTTAGCATATGTGATTTTTGAAGCTCAATTCGTTTTGGGTCTCCAGTAGATCCAGAAGTATAGACCTCTACATAGGACTTACTATCAAGCCAGTCCAATAAAAAATCACCAATGGACTGCTCAAATGACTCACCTTCTTTAACAAGGTCATACGCTATCGTTCTTAATTCTTCCTTTGAATACGAAGAACCATTTAAATAAAATTCCCTATGAATACTCCTGTAACCCATAACCAGTAGTTTATTCTGCCAAATATACTTCTTGTGGAGGTACTTTTCCTGCAAGCCGCTGCTTCCAGTTCGTCCACCCGTACTTTTTGGCGAATATGAGCAGAAGTATAGGAAAAACTACGAATATGGGAATCAATACATCCCAACCCAAAGCAGGTTCTGAAATATCCCTGTAAATCGAATGGGTCTGAAAGGCCGTCCAGTCCGCCGTGACCAAAAGGGCCGTAATCAAGTTGTTTGCCGCGTGAAAACCTAAGGCCAGTTCCAAACCTTCGTCCATCAAGGTGATGATTCCCAAAAAGAATCCCGTACCGATATAGTAAACCATAATGCCATAACCTAACTTACCAACTTCGGGGTTGCCTAAATGCATCACGCCGAAAAGCACTGAAGTAATTACTAAAGGTAACCAACGGTTTTTGGCCATAATACCGATACCTTGCATCATGTAACCTCTAAAAAGATATTCCTCGAAGCTGGTTTGAAGTGGTATTAAGAGTATTCCTATTGCGGCCAACATCAAAAATGGCTGGAGCTTAAAATTAAATACAAAATCTTCAGGAGCTAGATACACCAAAGCAAGGGTCATTATCACGGTAATAGCGCCCCATAGAGAGAATGAGAAAAATATCCGTTTCCAATCAATTTTTGGCCTTGAAGTAGTCAACGATGTAATTGTTTGGGAATGAACCAGTTTCGTCCAGCCCAAAACGATAAAAAGCCCAGCCGCTAGAGGTGCCAATAATAATATCAGTACCACGTTCGAACCCAACTGTTCAATAAGACCTTGCATCATATCTTCTATAGGAACTGGTGACATCAGGGTCGATATATAATTGAATACCATGAATGCGATAAAACCAAGTGGAATAATCCAGTATTTCCACAATCCGATATCTCCTTTATAGCCTTGTTCTATGTACATAGTTCTTGTATTAGATTGGTTTTCCAGTTTTTAGTTTTTTTATAAGATAATTCTCCATTCTGTACGGTTAACGGACTGTCGAAATTATTGGTGAATAGGCTTCCTGTACCTAAGCCTTGGGGCATTTTATTCTCCAAGGTATACGTCCACTGTGCAATGGCATTGAGCCCAATATTACTTTCCAGGGCACTGGTAACCCACCAACCAATCTCTAATTTTTCGGCCAAATCTATCCATTGTCGACTGCCTCTATAACCACCAATCAAACTTGGTTTAAGAATAATGTATTGTGGCCGTATGGTTTGTAGTAGTTCTTCCTTTTTTGTTACATCGAAAATGCCGATCAATTCTTCGTCCAAAGCGATAGGTAAGGGCGATTGCTGACAAAGCTGACTCATTTTCAATAGATTCCCTTGCCGTATGGGCTGTTCAATAGAATGTAAATCATATTGTGCAAGAATACCGAGCTTTTCCAAAGCTTTTTCGGGTGCAAAAGCGCCATTGGCGTCTACACGTAGTTCTATTTGCGATTTGTTATATTTTTTCCGGATGGATTCCAGCAAAGCGATTTCGTTCGAAAAATCAATGGCCCCTATTTTCATTTTGATACAACGGAAACCCTCCGATAATTTTTGCGCGATCTGCTCGTGCATAAAAGTTTCGTCGCCCATCCAAATTAATCCATTAATAAAAATCGGGGTTTCCTTTTTAATGAAGTCGGAAGGAAAAAGTTCAAACGGATTTTCTGCTTTCAAGGATAAAAATGCCTGTTCTAGTCCAAATTGTATGCTAGGGAAGCCCATGAGTTCATCCCAAAGTGCTTCCCTTCCCATATCAATATGTTTACAGGTCCACTCAAGTTTTTTTTCGTATGCATTGATATCGTCTATACTTAGCCCTTTTAAGAGTCCGCATTCCCCGATTCCGTATTTGTCATTTTCTTGTAAAATAAGAAACCAGGTTTCCTTCTGCGTGAGAACGCCCCGTGATGTACCGCTCGGGCGTTTAAAATCCAAAACGTATTTTTTATAACTAGCCTGCATAGAATAGGGTTAAATTTAGCTATATTTTGGGCATAAACCAGTGAAATGGGTAGCATCGCAAAAAAAACGATTTGGATAACAGGAGCTTCTTCGGGAATTGGGGAGGCGTTGACCTATGAGCTTAATAAAAAAGGATGCCAGGTGATTATTTCCGCTCGAAGGGAAGTTATCTTACAGCAGGTAAAAAATAAATGCCAAGATTCGAATCGTGTGAAGATAATTCCGTTGGATATTGAAGATTTCAATGGTATAAAAGTTAAAGTAGAGCAGGCCATCGCAGCTTTCGGGGCCATTGACATCTTAATCAACAATGCGGGAATCAGTCAACGCTCTTACATTATCGATACAGATTTCGAAGTCTATCAAAAATTGATAGAAGTCAATTATCTGGGCACTATTGCCTTGACCAAAAGCTTATTGCCGCACTTTACCACTAGAAAAGCTGGGCATTTTGTAACCGTTACCAGCCTGATGGGTAAATTCGGTTCTCCTTTGCGTTCGGGCTATTGCGGGGCTAAACATGCGTTACATGGTTTTTTCGATGTACTGCGTATGGAACACGAAAAAGATGGTATCAACGTGACACTCGTTTGCCCAGGTTTTATACAAACGAATATAGCGAAGAACGCACTAACTGCAGATGGAACACCTCAAAATGAAATGGATACGGCCACCGAGAACGGTATGTCTGTTACAAAACTTGCCAATAAAATAATAAGGGCTATGGAAAATCAAAAATTTGAGGTCTATATCGGTGGCAAAGAGACTTTGGCGGTTTATCTCAAACGATTCTTTCCTCGATTATTACACAAAATCGTGCTTAAGAGCAAGGTTACATAGTAATCGATTCCCCTATCCCAGGAAGAAGTAACTTTTTACCAGCCTTTTCAAATTTCTTAACGGCATCATCATGGTTTATCTCGATGTAGCCGAAAGTATCATAATGGCAACCCAAGATGGTATCACATTCAACAAAATCGGAAGCGATGACAGCATCGTCGATACCCATGGTAAAATTATCCCCAATTGGTAAAATGGCCAAGTCAAGTTTTGTAGACAAAGGTATCAGCTTCATATCCATAGTTAAGGCCGTATCGCCTGCGATGTAAATATGCAGACCATCAACCGAAATAACGAAGCCACCAGGCTGCCCGCCATAAGAACCATCTGGGAATGAAGAAGTGTGGATAGCATTTACGTATTTCACGTTGCCAAAACCGAACTTGCGGTTACCCCCATGGTTCATGGGGTGTACTTTCAGCCCTTTGGCCTCATAATGGGTCGTAATTTCATAATTACTGATGATAGTTGCATCAGAACTTTTTGCGATGGCCTCAACGTCTAAAGTGTGGTCTTGATGCGCATGGGTGACCAGAATGTAATCGGGACTCAAATCTTTGATATCGATTTTGCCGTTTACTTTTTCATTTCCTGTAATGAAAGGGTCTATAAGAAGTTTTGCCTTGCTTGTTTCAAAATGAAAAGCTGCATGGCCCAAGAATCGAATTTGCATATTTGAAGTTTTTATATTTCCTCAAATTTAAGCAAGTCGTTGATTTTTTTTGATGCTGTACTATTTAAAATTGAACCAATAGCGAACACCGTCTTGGGCATTTTTATCGATGTTCAAAGTGGTTTGTAACTGATTCGCCAAACGGTTCATAAGACGAATTCCCATTGATGTACTGGCCCGTTCCTCGGTATCTTCCGGCAGGCCTATACCATTATCGGAATACTCGAAATAACCATCTTTTTCACTCGACTTTCTAATATGGATATAGATTTTTCCTTTTTCGTCGTCTTCAGGAAAAGCATATTTGAAGGAATTCGAAACCAACTCGTTTAACATCAAGCCAAAAGGTATCGCCCTATCGATATCCAATTCTACAGCTTCGGCATCTACCGTAATATCTATATTATGGCCGCCCTTTTTATAGACCGATTGTACGCTGTTTATCAAACTTTCGATATAACTCTGCATCTCGATTACGGAAAGATCTTCGTTCTGATACAATTTTTGGTGTATAAGTGCCATGGCCTTTACCCTACTCTTACCTTCTTCCAAAGCTTCAATAGCGGCCTTGCTCCTTGTATTCTTTGTTTGTAGGCTCAACAAACTCGAAACCATTTGTAGATTGTTCTTGACCCTATGGTGTATTTCTTTAAGTAGCGAATCTTTCTCGACCAACGAGTTTTCAATTATAAATTTTTGCTCCGCGATAAGGCGTTGGTTCTTGATACTTTTCAAATAGGCGTAGACAAGACCGGCAAAACCTAAAAGTGTAAATAATAACGAAATCAAAACTAGGCTATTACGCTTATCTTTGGCTAAAATATCGCTCCTTGATTTCTCGAGTTCCTCTCTCTGCGTGACTAACATTGCTTCGGAAATTTCCAAATCCTTGCTCATAACCGTTGCCAACTGCGCTTTACGCAATTCTGAATCCTTGCCTGTTATCGAATCGCGAATACGAACGTTTCGCTTTAAATGAAATAACGAATTTCTAAAATCATTGGTTTTCTCGTAGTATAATGCCAACAATCTATTTTTCCGTAATATATTATCGGTAGTCTTCGTCTGTATATTGTCACTTAGATAATCGGTGGCCTTGGCATAGTCTTCCAATTGCAGGTAAGATTCCGAAATTGCCAGCGTGTTTTCTGTAATTTCGGAAGAATAGGTTCCATCATCATATTTTTTAATCGTTTTGATGGCCTCTTCCAAAAACTTTGTGGCTTCCTCATATTGTTTGAGTTCTACATGACATTTACCGATGTTACCATCAACAACGGCCTTAAGAACCTTTCCTTCGGCAATTTCCGACCTTGATTTTTTCCGTGTTACATTCGAAAGATGTACCTCCGAGAATGATTTCGCCTTTTTATAATTACTCAATGCGGTTGCAACTGATCCATCCAAACGCAAATAATTTGCTAAATTATTGTAATAGATGGCCTGCCCTTTATAGTCATCATCTTTGAGGGTTTTTTTGACGTTATCGATGTAGTCGTTTCTAGCTTCCCGATACATTCCCAGGTTGGCATAAACATCATAGAAAGCTACATTTTCAGTAATCTTTAGCTTCCGCTTTTCATTACGGATCTCTATCTGCTCAGGGTACATGGTCAGTTGGCCAAAATTATCATCCATAAGGTCCAATAACTTGGATTTTAGATAGATATCAAGGTCTTGGATTTTCGAGTGGAGTTCTTTGGCTATCGCTAGGCTTTTGTCATAGTCGCCAAGGTCATAAAATATTTTGGACTGAATAAGCTGGTAACGCTCTATCTTTTCGGTATCCTCATCCTTTATTGCTGGATTGAGATACTTTATGGTAAGCAAATCAAGCCAGTCATACGTTGAAGTTTCGCGATATAAATCAGTAGCATTAAAAAAGTAGTTCAATTGTTCGTCAGCAGTTTCAAGTTGCTGAAACTTGAGAAACAAACTTTGATCCGAAGTCTCTCCTTCTTGGGAAATTAAAGAAGTAGTTGTTAAGAAACTTATTACAATCAATAAAGCCTTCTTGCTAAATTTTTTCATATCGGGGAAATGGGACCAAAATCAAAAGATAACTAAACTTTTACTGTAGCCCACGTAGTGTTTTTCTTTCACAATAACAAAAATAGGAAGTTGTCGTGCAATATTTGATGGTTATCACTAAATTCTTTTTCTATTCGTTTATCTCCTACGAGCTGCCTTTAGACCAATTACTACTGAAATCTGGAACTGGCACGTAAATTCTAGAAGATTTTAAAATTTTTTTTACAAAAAACAACGCTTCTCTAAAAAATGCAGACTGCTGTAATTCAAAAATATAACATGTAGCACTCTCGAAAGTATTATTGTTGTGTAACAACGATATTCTGTTGTGAAAATGGATTGGGAGATTGGAAAAAGCAAAAAACTGTTAAGGAATCTCTCAAATTACTCGTAATGCTTGCCCAATTCATTTAAACTAAAAAGGGCCCTATCTAAATAGATAGGGCCCTTTAATGAGAACACTATATGAAAATGAAAAATTATTTACGCTGTTGATTCGTGTTATTTAATTAATACATACCTAAAGTAGTTTGAAGTTGTTCTGAAAAGAAAATATTGTTGTGAACTCCTATAAAGTTGTTGTGAAATATGCTAAATATGATATTTAGCATAAAAAAAGGGCCATACTTGGCCCCATAGAAGATTTTGCACTTTGCCTTAAGAGTTCATGGCAGATATAATAAATTCTTTGAAATCTTTCGATATAGGAATCAAAGTATCCTTGATCATAATATCTTTTGAATTGATGGCATCAATGTGGTCTACGTTCACAATATACGATTTGTGTGCCCTATAGAATTTATTCTTGGGCAACTTCTCGAGATAGTCCTTTAGAGGCGAACGTACCAAAAACTTTTTATCGACCGTATTTACTTCTAGATATACGTTGTCGGCCTTGATAAATCGAATATCACTAAATTGAATTCGATAATACAGGTGTTGTTTTTTAACAAAAATAGAATCTTTCAAGACCGTATTTGACATGGGCACATCTTCATTGCTTACGACTGCCCCCGGCGATTTATCAGAACGGCTAAAATTCGAAAGGGCAATCTCAATAGAAGTATAGAGATCTTGTTGCTCGAATGGCTTTACCAAATAACCATTAGGCTTTACGGTCTTAGCATTTTCCACTGTTGCCCTATCTGAGTTCGAAGTGACAAAAATAAAGGGAATATCATAGTTTGCACGAATGTGTTTACCAAGATCGATACCGGTTTTGTCGGACGCCAAAATTATATCGATCAGTACAAGATCAACATGATGGTTTTTTAAAACTTCTTCGGCCTGCTCGTAAACAATTACATTATCTACGATTTCGTACCCGATTTCTTCGAGCATCGATTGCATATCGTCGGCAATAATAACATTGTCTTCTACGATGAGAATTTTAATAGGTTGTTCCAAATTCGGAGGTATTTAGTAGGGTTATAATTTAAAATTACAAAAAAATATTACAACTGATGTATATCAGTACGGCCAAAAGAAATGTGCTCAATGCAAGTTTCTTCAGCTCGGGGTCAATTAAACTAGGTTTATTGGCATTGTATATCTTTTTCAAATGAACGAAAATAGGTGTGAATGCAAAGAGGGGCAAAATCATCCTCCATCCATGTAAATTCATAGCGGCAAAAACAAGAATGCTCAAAAATGCTAAAAGCAGCAATACATAATGATATATTTTTCCTTTTGCAAATCCCATATACACCACCAAGGTATTCTTCTGTGCTTTCTTGTCGGAATCGAAGTCTCTTAAATTGTTGAGGTTTAATACCCCCACACTTAAAAGGCCAATAGCCACTGCAGGTAAGAACGCCATTAAAGTCAGGAATTTGGTGTAGAGAAACATCGTACCCAGAACCGCCAACAAGCCGAAAAAGAGAAATACAAATACATCACCCAAACCTTTATAGCCATAAGCCGATTTACCAACGGTATATCTAATGGCCGCCCATATACTGGCCAAACCTAATATTAAAAACACCATCGGATAAATTGCTTGCTTTAGTCCAAATGAAAAATACACCAATGCTATAACCAACAAAATATCGATGGCGATTGAAACAAGAATACCTTGTTTTAATTGTTTTCTTGTAAGAATACCACTCTGTAGCGCCCTTTTGGGCCCAATACGATCTTCGTTATCGGTTCCTTTGATACCATCTCCATAATCATTGGCGAAGTTTGATGTAACCTGAAAACCTATAGTAGTAAACATTGCCAGTATAAAAATTGAAATATCACTTTTACCATAATAATTTGCCAATGCCGTACCCACCAATACACCTGACACTGAAAGTGGAAGTGTTCTTAGCCTGGCCGCATTGAGCCAAGGTGCAATTTTCGTCAAAACTAATTAGGATCTTCTATCTGTACTCGTTTCCCTTCTTTGTAAGATGCTACAAAAGCATCTTTAAATCCAAGGTCTACCAACTGTTTTCTAAATTTTTGAGCTTCTTCCAAAGTTTCGAAATTTCCCAAGGAATAGGAATAAAACGGATTTGTCTTTACGAACAGTGTGTTGGTCAAGGCTTCCGAAGCTAGCGTCATGTTGTTCTCTACAAAAGATTTTATCTGGACCGAATAGATTTTTTCCTTTTCCAAAAATTCTTTCGCCAGATAGAATTCCCTTACCAAGCTTAGTTCCTCGTTCTGCTGCTTCAGGTTATCTATCCTTGATTTGATGGCATCTAGGCTATCTATTGAAACCAGAAGGTTGCTTGGGCTTTCGTAGTTATTGGAAACACTTCTTCCTGCCGTAAAGGAGAAAACGATGACTGTGCCTATCAAAAATAGTCCGGTAATACCTGCCAGTACGTTCCGCTGTAATTTATTTTTTCGGATTTCCTTGTTCTTGAACTTTATCTGGTCGAGAAGGCGTTCATTAATAATCTGCGCCTTATCTATATCTTTATGCAATTCTAAAAGATCGCTTTCTTCAATAAATGGCATTTACAGTTTTTTACGGGGTTTCATGTTAAAGTTAAATAAAATACCGAAAGATCGATGAAATACACCTTCGGAATGTTGCAAAAATGGCCTTTTATGTGGTCAATTGGAATATTTGTGTTGTTTGTTCGGATAGTATTTTGATTCTCAATTGATTACTTACTGTAATTTTAATTCTTGGGAAGTTAAATCTTATGAATGCCGTCTTTCTTAATTTCTATTTTACGGGCTTTGTACAGTGTTCCAATTCCTTTTTTGAAAGTCTTTTTACTCATTTGTAGCTCCCTTTTGATTTGTAAAGGATCTGATTTATCGTGAAGTGGAAGAAAGCCACCATGTGCTTGAAGTCTCTCATAGATGGCATTGGCAGCGGGTTCCAGAATTTTTTCGCCCAAGGGCTGAAGTGAAATATCGATTTTGTTATCGGACCTAATTTTTTTTATATATCCTTTGGTTCGGTCTCCGACAGCTACCCGCTTGTATACTTCGTTCGAATACACCAACCCCTTACGCGTGTCATTGATAATGACCTCCCACCCCATATCGGTCAATCTTGTAAAGAGCAGGTCTACTTCCTGCCTTTCCCTGATACTTAGATTTTCATTGGATAAAAACTTGTCAATCTTGTTGGAAGCGACCAGTCGAAAAGAAATATCATCCATATAACAGTGTACTACATACCATTGCCCCTCCTTCATTTTATCGCGCTGCTCACTGAAGGGAACCAACAGGTGCTTTTCAAGTCCCCAATCCATAAAAGCTCCGATCTTGTTAACTTCAGCTACTTTTAGAAAACCAAATCGATTTCTGATAACGGTAGGCTTTAAAGTAGTGGCTATGGGTCGTTCTTCATGGTCTAAATAACAGAACACGGATAAGTTATCACCGATTTCAACCGATTTTGGCACGTACTTATTAGGAAGAAGAATTTCCGTACCCGTTTTACTCCCTAAAAAAAGCCCCACGCTGGTATCCCTTAAAACTTCAAGGTCATTGTAATTGCCCAATTCTATCATATTGCAAAAATAGTCTTTAAGTGACTGTTTTTAAGAAGCTCTTTGAAATAATACGAATTCGATTTTAGAAATGGACCAAAGATGCGCACTTGCTTTTTCTTCTTTGCAGCTTTAGAACTCTTGCATACCCATAACTACGAAAGCTTTTTGAAATGAAGAAGAAGGGAAAATGAACACGTAAATCGGCTCATTTTTAAGGTTGAATTGGTATAAGGCATAAAAAAACCGTCCAATATTTTAAAATACGGACGGTTACTACTTTTTAAAAAAAATTAGTAAGCTGAAGCTTTGTCAAAATGCTTACATAACATGTAGTACACAACGGCCCTGTGCTTATTCTTGTTTGCAGACCCGTATTTGTCAACTACACTCTTGATAGCATCCATTAATTTGGGCTCGTCTTTCATGCCGAGCTTTTTGACCAAATAGTTGTTCTTTACGGTTTCAAGTTCTTTTTCATCGGCCCCAGAAACCTTTGATGCATCAAGGTTGTAAATCGCCGGCCCAAGGCCCACGGTTACTTTTGTCAATAAATCCATATCAGGATCCTCTCCAAATTTTTCTTTGATGTCCGCAGCGTACTTGGCAATTAAATCATCTCTTTTGCTCATAATAGTTAGTGTTCTATAAGTTAACGGTTAATATTGAGTCGAAGATATAAAATCAAAATAACCGAGCAAAATTTTGTTGTTCATTAATCTGGGTGTAAGAATTTCAAGTATTTTAGGAACATCCGATGTATCATAAAATGTTTTTAGGCTTTTTGCTAGATTCTTTTCGTCTTTTACCAATTCGTATTCAAAACCATATTGCCGACTCAAATATTCTGCATTAAGCTGATGTTTTGTTTCAAAATAGGTTTCAAAGTTTTGGGTATCTTCTTGGCCAGGTAAGATTCTGAAAATCCCTCCTCCGTTATTGTTTATCAAAATAATTCTAAAATCGGAACGAATGTAGTCATTCCAGAGCCCGTTACTATCGTAAAAAAAACTTAAGTCCCCCGTTATCAACAAGGTGGGGGTTTTATCGTAGATCGAAGCACCGATTGCGGTCGAGGTGCTACCATCTATTCCACTGGTGCCGCGATTACAAAAAATTCGTAACGAGGCATGCATATCGAACAACTGGGCATATCGTATAGTAGAACTATTAGCTAGTTGTAGCTGATACCCCTCAGGAATACTATTTGCTAGACGCTGAAAAACAGACATATCAGAAAAGGGTATCTGTTTAAGGTATAATTTTCTTTTCTTCTCATAGTGCGTTTTTTTCCGGTTCCAAAAGGCAAAATAATCACTTTCCTTCTGTTTTACACTTTTAAAAAATTGCCGAAAAAAAGTATTTGCATCCATTTTAAAATGGTGTGATAGCGAAAAAAATGTGTCGTACGCCTTAAGTTCGTCAATATGCCAATGATGTTTTGGCTTATATTCCCGTAAAAACGCCTTTATTTTTTTTGATACGATGAGTCCGCCAAATGTGAGCAGAATCTCGGGCTGTAAACCTTTAAAGAGAACATCCCGTTCTTTTGATTTCTCAATAGGCGCTACAATACTATCGATACTGGGGAAAAAATTCGGATGGTGCAGATTTGAAGTCGTTTCGGTCAAAACGATTACGGAGGAATCTGCAGCGAGTTTATCCAAGAAACGTTGTTCTACCGAGTTTCGCGGAGCCACACCTACGAGCACCATTTTACGCCCTGATAAATTCCATATTTTCGAATACTTTTCAGTATCGAAAGCCTTCGGCGTTTCTGGTTTCTTTAAAGCATCGGCATTCGCTATTATGGTAAGTGCGTCGGTAGTATCATAAAGCGGTTCTTCAAAAGGAACATTGATGTGAACGGGCAGCTTCCATTGTGTCACCATATTCAAGGCCTTGTTCAATTCATCTTCGTTATGTTCTTTTACAGATTGCTGTACAGCTACCATGGTATCGTTCGAAAGCCATTCGGGCACATACTTTTTCACTCTTTCTACGGAATGAACAACATCTTGTCTTAAATTGGCGGAATACCCGATATGTCGATGGAATACATGGTCTTGACGAATGGTCTGCCCATCACCGACATCGATTTTATAAACAGGTCGATCCGCGGAGATTACCACTAAGGGCATACCGCTATAAAAGGCTTCGGCAACCGCGGGATAGTAATTCAATAACGCACTGCCCGAAGTACAGATAATGGCAACGGGCTCCATTAATTGCTGGGCAATACCCAAAGCAAAAAAAGCGGCTGAGCGTTCATCGACAATACTAAAACATGAAAAATAGGGGTCTTCGGTAAAATCTATGGTGAGGGGCGCATTTCTGGAACCTGGCGAAATAACGATATTCTTGATTTTCTTGGCCTTACAGTGTTGCACCACCAATTGGGCCGAGGGAATGCTCGAGTGTCTCATGTACCACAAAAATACAACGCATGCGGTTCTAAACCCAATACGAACTGCTACAAAATATGCAACATCGTTTTACTTTTTGAAACAGTCTCTTCCCACTCCTTTTCTGCATCGGAATCTTTGGTAATACCGCCGCCTACATAAATATGGGCCGCATCGTCTTTCAATTGTACACAGCGAAGATTTACGAATAGGGTGGTCGTATTTGAAATCGACCGGTATGCCTGGTTTTCTTGGTTGGCCCTGCGTGAACTGCGTTGTTTCGATGATTTGAAGTTAAGCTCCCCTAAATAACCGGTATAAAACTCCCGCTCGTAATTTTCATTTTGAAGAATGAATTCCTTGGCAATAGCTTTCGGTAAACCACATACCGCCGGTGTTGGATGCAATGCCTCAACAACAGTACGCAATCCAGATTTGGGCATGCTGCCCAAAATCTTGGTACGCAAATGCATAAGGTTACCGGCCCGAACGGACTCGACTTTCGTGCGCCTTAGCTCATCGACTTTACCTTTAAGGGCCTCTAAAATATAATTGGTCACCAGTTCTTGTTCTTCAAGCTCTTTACGGCCCCAATGGGGATTATTTTCTCCGGAGTATGGCTGTGTTCCAGCTAATGACATTGTAGTAAAAGTTCGGTTTCTTACCATAAGTAATATCTCGGGCGTAGCCCCCAGCCACATACCGACCTTCGGGTGGTACCAGAGATAGCAAAAAGCATTCGTATAATTACCTAAAAGACGTTGAAATAATACCAAGGGAGAGGTCTCGGATTTTGTTTTCAAACTGCGGGACAGTACAATTTTATCAAAATTGCCTTTTTCGATTTGGGCCATCCCCTTTCTTACAAGGGCAACATGAAAATCCTTTTTATTCTTGCCTTCAGGAAGGGTATCATTGCCTTCCCATTCTAGCTTTTTTGGCAAAAAATCCGAAACCTCAAAAACTTCGTCGGCATTTAGTAATACGGATTCTTTTTCCTCTTGAAAAGGGGCAAATACAAAACCGGTCGCACTATAATCCTTCAGGAAATGTAAGTCGTCGTCTTTCTGAAAAATAGCGTTTACTGTATTCTCCTTGGGTTTTCGATAGACTACAAAAGGTAGTTCTTTGCTAAATTGTACTTCGATTTTTTTGAAGGAATCAGCGGGCATAGCAATTATTTGGGCAAAGCGATAGTGGTCAGCTTGCAGATGGAAACCAACTGCTCTTCATCGTTCGTTATGCGAATATCCCACACTTGGGTCGTGCGGCCTTTATGGAGAATCGTTGCTTTTGCAAAAACGTTACCTTCTCGCACACTCTTCACATGATTAGCAGATATTTCGATACCTCGGATAGCAAACTTTTGTGCATCGAGAAAAATATAGGACGCCATACTACCTACGCTTTCCGCCAATGCGACCATGGCACCCCCATGCAGTACGCCATCAGGTTGATGTACCTTTGGATTTACAGGCATTTTTGCGATTAGAAAGTCGGCACCTACATCGACATATTCGATTTCCAATGTTTCCATCATTGTGTTTTGCGATGACTTGTTGCAAACTTTCAATATTTTCTCCTTGTAATCGTCCATATCATCTATTTTTGACAAAGCTAAGCATAACACTTCCAAAATGATTGCGTTCAAAAATAATTTCACCCCATGAACAGTTCCGAAAAAACGGTGGAATATTTGACCCGAAATTCCTATTCGACGCTCAATTCATTAACGGAACGCACCAAGAATATCTGGATTGTTCTGCACGGTATCGGGTATCTCAGCCGCTATTTCCTGAAGTATTTTGATGCTTTGCCATCGGAAGAAAATTATATTATTGCCCCACAGGCCCCTTCGAAGTATTATTTAAAAAACGAATATCGACATGTGGGTGCCAGTTGGCTCACGAAAGAAGAAACAATTAGGGAAACCCAAAACGTAATATCCTATCTGGATGCCGTATTGGCCAGTGAATCCATTCCGGATAGCCGTAAATTGATTGTATTTGGGTATTCCCAAGGAGTTTCCATAGCAGCTAGATGGGTAGCCCGTAAAAATCTGAAATGCAATCATTTAGTGCTCTATGCAGGTGGTATTCCCAACGAACTGCAAGCATCAGATTTCGAATTCCTTCTAAAAAATAAGACAAAAGTGACCGTAATTATTGGAGATAAAGACGAATATATCACCGAAGAAAGACGAACGGCAGAAAGTGCTAAAATCGAAACATTATTTGAGGGCACTGCCGAACAGATTGTTTTCAAGGGTGGTCACGAGGTAAAAAAAGAATTGATAAACACCCTGATAGTATGATTTCGGAAGTTATATTGGAAAACGAAAAGCTAAAACTTTCTCCGCTTACATTCGAGAACTATCATCACCTAAAAGCCATTGCTTCCCAAGAAAAGCTGATACAATACTCACCGAGCGACATTGAGACACCTGGGTCGCTTCGCAATTATGTGGCAATTGCATTGGACCAACATCTTAAAAAAACGAGTATCCCCTTTATTATCTATGACAAGACCCAAAAAACCTATGCCGGTTCTACCCGTTATATGCACATCGATTGGAAAAACATGGTACTCCATATTGGCTCTACTTGGATCGGCAGGGAATTTCAAGGGAGTGGACTTAATAGGCAAATGAAGTTCTTGATGCTTAACAATGCTTTTGAAGAAATGGGATTCGAAAAAGTCGAGTTCCGTATCGATGAACGGAATATGAAATCCCGAAAAGCCGTAGAAAAACTCGGTGGCATTTTAGAGGGCATCCTCCGAAGAAATGTTTATCTGCTCGATGACTTCAAAAGAAACACCTGTTGCTATGGCATTTTAAAAGAGGAATGGGATGTGACTAAAGAAGCAAAATTCAAAGACTTGCTATGAAAAAATCGATTGCCATGGTCAGTTTGGTGGTCAGGGATTATGACGAAGCTATTCAATTCTACACCGAAAAACTAGATTTTGAACTTGTCGAAGATACCCAGCTTAGCGAAAATAAGCGGTGGGTAACCGTATCACCCAAGAATTCTAATGAATTTTTACTGCTTTTGGCAAAGGCTGCAAACAAAAGGCAAGAACAGGCCATCGGAAATCAAACCGGAGGCCGTGTTTTTCTTTTTTTGCATACCGATGATTTTTGGCGCGATTATCGGAATATGATAGAAATAAAAATCCATTTTGTTAGAGAACCCAAAGAAGAACCTTATGGTACCGTGGCCGTTTTCGAAGATTTATACGGTAACCTTTGGGATTTGATTGAACCAGCCTAAAATCTTCGATCGGGAGAAAAAGCCGAAATATCCATCGAAGGTTTTAGGCCATCGATAACTTCAGAAACCAACTTTCCGGTCGCTGGCCCCAAACTCCAACCCATCATGGCATGACCTGTAGCAAAAGTGAGGTTTTTGAACTTTTTCGGCTTTCCAATATAGGGGAGTCCATCAGGCGAAACGGGCCTTAATCCCGTTCTAGCATTTTTTATCTCGTGTTCAGTAATTTCAAGGTTGGGATAAAAACGTTTCGCACCGGTCGCAATCGCGGCTACCCGTTCTTTTCTTATGATGTCATTGATTCCCGAAAACTCCATTGTGCCGGCAAACCGGGTAAAACCGTTCATGGGCGTGACGGCCATTTTTGCTTCCATCAATATGGCGGGGATAGAAATACCTGTTGGTCGGGCCACATTTATCCGATAGCCCTTACCCGCTTGTAAGGGTAATTTGATGTTCAGCTTTTTCGAGAGCACACCGCTCCAAGAGCCAGCAGACAATAGTACTTCGTCACCTGAAAAGTTTCCTTTTGTTGTTTTAATTTCAGTAATCGTATCGCCATTGATTACAATATCAAGTACCTCCTCGTTGGTTTTTATTTCAACGCCCTTTTCTCTTAGAAATGCTACCATTTTTGGCATAAACTCGGTAGGTGTAGTATGGGCATCACATTCATAGTGTATCGCGCCCATAGCATCGATTACGACATTAGGCTCCAAAATCCTCAGCTGCTCTCTATCAAGTTCGGACACTTCGAGACCCAAAAAACTTGCCTTTTGTGCGACCTCCTTTTCGTGCTTACGGGAGGCATCGGTCTGGTAAAGCATCAACAACCCTTTTCGTTCCAGTTGAAACTCCCCCAAATCACCGGAAGTTTTGATGTCCGAATACAGTTCCCTGCTCAGAATATTGATATCCTTTATTACAGGAATCGCTTTTTTGACCTTTTCTTTCGTAGAAGATTTATGAAAGTACCAGGCCCATTTGAAAAAATCCGCATCCCAGCGGGGTTTCATGTAAAAAGGACTAGCGGAATTGAACATCATCTTGAGGCCTTGGGCAATCATACCGGGTGATGCTAAAGGTATGATGTGGCTCGGCGTAATATATCCGGCATTCACAAAGGAAGCTCCCGAAGTAATATCCGATTTATCAATTACGGTAACTTGATGTCCCGCTTTTTGAAGATAATAGGCAGAACTTAAGCCTACTATGCCGCCACCGATGATTATAATTTTCTTGCTCAAATTATCCGATGAATTAAATTACTTGAAACCCATGAGCATAGGGGTCAGAATCATCAATGCTGATCGTATTGTACCCGTACACCTGTGCCCATCCCTGTATACTGGGATAAATGGCTTTATGACCTGCTATTGTGGTCTCCTCCTCCACCCGACCTATAAATTTTGAACCAATAAAACTCTCATGAATAAATTCGTCCCCGATTTTCAGTTTTCCCTTGGCATACCATTGGGCCATTCGCGCGGAGGTTCCCGTACCACATGGGGAACGGTCGATGGCCTTGTTCCCATAAAAAACGGCATTCCGCGCAGTCGCTTCGGGCGAAATCGTATTGCCGGACCAAAGTATATGGCTTACATCTCGGATAGTTTTGTCTTCCGGGTGGATAAATCGATCCGGGTATTTCGAGTTTATCTTTTCCCGAATTTCCTGACTGAACTGAATCAACTTACTTGCAGAAAAATCCTGAATTCCCAAAAAATTGGGCTGCGGATCGATTATCGTATAAAAATTACCTCCATAGGCAACATCGAAGACCAGTTCTCCTAAATGTGAACTATTAATGGTCAGGCCTGCAGCCGCTAAATAGGATTTGACATTGATTAGTTTGACCCAATCTACTTTGTTCCCCGTCCGCCCGTATGTTACTTCTACCAAGCCTGCGGGGGTTTCCATTCGGATTCTTCCCGGAGTTTTCGGAACCAACAGACCTTCTTCAACACCAATGGTTATAGCACCTATCGTTCCGTGACCGCACATCGGGAGACATCCACTCGTCTCGATGAACAGGATTCCAAAATCATTTTCCGGGTTGCTCGGCGGATAAAAAATACTACCGCTCATCATATCATGACCGCGAGGTTCGAACATCAGGCCCTTACGTATCCAATCGTATTCCTTTATAAAATACTGTCGCTTTTCACTCATGGTACGGCCCTTGAGTTCTGGCCCCCCTTTAGAAACTACTCTAACGGGATTGCCACAAGTATGCCCATCAATACAATTAAAAACAGCTCTTGCCATGTGATTACAGCAGTTTACAATCTAATCTCGATTATCTGGGCATTAGTCGATTTTCGAGTTTGTATGTTCGCTATCGACAATGCGCATGATGTGTAAAGGATTATCGTTTTTCAATGCATCGGGCAAAGATTGCTGTGGCCAATTCTGGTAAGAAACCGGTCGTACCCAGCGCTTGATAGCAGAAGTGCCGACGGACGTAAATCGACTGTCCGTACTTGCAGGAAACGGACCTCCGTGCAGCATTGAAGGACAGACCTCGACACCCGTGGGTACCCCATTAAAAATAATACGCCCTACCCTACTTTGAAGCGCATCGACGACTTCTTCAAAAGTTTTTATTTCACTGGCGTCACCTAAAATCGTACCGGTCAACTGACCTTCCAATTGATGTAGTATATCAGTGAGTTCATTTGCATTGGCACATTGTACGACAATGGAGAAGGGGCCGAATACCTCTTGGTGCAACTTCGGGTTCTCTAGAAAATCCGAACCGTTTACGGTCAACACTTTTTGTTGGCCATAGTTCGGATCGACAGCGGTCTCGTAAGATGCGATAACATCCGTTCCATCTTGGGTTGAAAGCTCTTGCTTGCCTTTTTCGAAATTATTGTGGATGTTCGGATGTAACATACAAGATGGTTCCAACTTTTCGATTTCAGTACCCAAAACTTCGATAAATTGATTTAAAGAAGTGTTTTTAATGCCTAAGATCAATCCCGGATTGGTGCAGAACTGTCCAGCTCCCAAAGTAATGGAACCTGCATACTTTTTGGCCCATTCGGTACCGTTTTCCGACAAGGCCGATGGTAATGCCACAACGGGATTTATACTGCCCATCTCGGCGAATACCGGTATCGGTTCATTGCGCTCGTTCGCTAATTTATAGAGCGCCGTACCCCCTTTGATACTACCCGTAAAACCCACTCCTTTCACTTTTGGGTGCAGCACAAGTTGCTGGCCGACCTCGATACCGCTGCTATTCAGGTTTGAAAAGACGCCATCGGGCATTCCGGTGCTGTCGGCCGCTTTTAGTATTGCCGAGGACACCAATTCCCCGGTTCCGGCATGCATTGGGTGGCTTTTTACGATTACCGGGCAACCCGCGGCAAGTGCACTGGCGGTATCACCACCGGCAGTTGAAAAAGCAAATGGGAAATTACTAGACCCGAAAACTGCTATCGGCCCAATTGGGAAAAGCATTTTTCGAATATCTAATTTCGGGAAAGGTTCGCGTTCGGGCTGCGCCGTATCGATGGTGGCTTCGACCCAAGAGCCTTCCTTTAAAAGTGTCGCGAATGCCTTGAGTTGCCCCATGGTGCGACCGCGTTCGCCTTTTGCACGGCCTTCGGGAAGACCGGATTCCTTCGTATAAGTACTTATCAACTCGTCACCAAGAGCCTCGATTTCTTCAGCTATTGCGATCAAGAAATCGGCTTTTTTGCTTCCTGAAAAATTTTTGTACTCCTGAAATGCATTATAGGCCTTGGTTGCAGCGGCATCAATTTCATCCTCCGTGGCCTCATAAAAGTTCCATTCTGTGGCCATATTGAGTTTGGGGTCAAAAGTGGAGTAGGTTTTGCTTCCTGTGGCCGATTGTTCGTTGCCAATATAGTTTTTTCCAGTTATCATTTTTCCAGTAATTTGAGGTTTTCGTATTTCCATGAAATCTAGCACATTTGAAGGTAAGAATCAAGCGTCCTGACAAAAGAAAAGATAGTGGTTTTCTTTTGTCAATTTAGGTACTAATTATTCATCACGCTAAATCTCCGGCTTGATTAAACAGACAATTTGATATTTCGGGCTTCTAGATTTTTGTAGTCCGGAAGCTTCGGTCTTGTTCTTAATGCTTCTTCGATAACTTGCAACACCCTTTTTCGCTCCTCACCTTGTAAAGGGAGTCTCGGTTTCCTTACATTTTCAGTTCCGATACCAGTGGCAACTTCGGCCAATTTGATGTTCTGTACCAATTGCGGACTGATATCAAGCTCTAGCAATGGTAAGAACCAACGGTAGATTTCGGTAGCCTTTTCGGCATAGCCCGCCTTCGCTAATTCGTAAATAGCAACAGTTTCTGCCGGAAAAGCACAAACAAGCCCAGCTACCCATCCATCTGCCCCTATCAAAAGGCTTTCGAGGGCCAACGGATCAACGCCGGTCAGAATTTTTAGGTCATCCCCAAAGCGGTTGCGCAACCTCCCGATGTTTATAATATCACGGGTCGATTCTTTCACTGCCCCGATATTTTTTAGTTCCATCAGTTCTTCGAACATAGTAACGGTAACCTCTATCTTATAATCAATGGGATTATTGTAGATCATTATGGGCAAATCCGTACTCTTCGCAATTTCTTTAAAATAAGTAACTGTTTCGTAATCCGTTGATTTGTAACGCATAGGGGGTAAAACCATAAGACCGTCCGCCCCGCTTTTTTCCGCATTTCGAGCGGCATCGATAGCCACTTTGGTCGCTTGTTCGGCAACGGTCATGATTACGGGAATCTTTCCGTCGGCAATCTCAAGCGTTTCTTTGATCAATACTGCTTTTTCTTCGGCAGTCAATGTGCTCGCTTCCCCCAAAGATCCGCCCAAAACAATACCATGAACGCCTGCGTCAATTTGCGCATTTATGTTTTTGGTGAACATTTTGAGGTCGAGCATGTCGCTATCGGTAAATTTTGTGGTGACTGCGGGCATTACCCCTTTCCATTCAAATTGCATAGGATTTTTTTAATTGCTTATCAGACAAAAGTAAGCACTGATAGCTAGATTCATTGCGTACATATTATCTCAAATCAAGACTATATTAGCCATAATTGGGTTATTTTCGAATGAAACTGAAACATATACGCACAGTATCCAATTATGAAAGTCTATCCTTTTCAAATCCCCAAGCCTTTACATGAAAACCTAATCGTACAGGAAGACGTCGTTCCCGTATTTTACGACTTACTGCATCAACATGCAGAAATACAACTGAGTTTAATCGTAAACGGAAAGGGTAAATTAATTGTTGGCGATAGCGTTCACCGATTTCGTGAAGGCGATATTTTTATCATCGATTCCCACTGTCCACACCTTTTCCGCAACGAAAGAACAGCGCAGAACGCACATATGGTTTCCTTATTCTTTACGGATAAAACCTTTGGGTCAACATTCTTTGAAATGTCCGACTTAGAGGAAGTAAAACCATTTTTTGAAATGGCTAAAGAAGGATTTCAGGTATTTTCTGAAACCGACACAATTAAGAATTTGATACTCCAAATTTATCAGTCGGATAAATTGAATCGATTTATTCAGTTTCTTCTATTGTTAAAAAAAATCTGTGCAGTTGAGAAAAGAACGCTGACCGGATTTCGATACTCTAAAGAAATCGGTAATTCACAAGGAAAGCGCATGCAGGCCATTCTCCATTATACGATGACCAATTTTCAAAAGGAAATTGATTTAAATACGGTCTGCGAGATTGTCCACATGACACCCAATGCCTTTTGCCGCTTTTTTAAACGGCATACGAACAAAACCTTTTTTCAATTTCTAATAGAACTTCGCATCGAACATGCGTGCCAGTTATTATCAAAACCCGATTATCGGTTATCGATATTGGAAATCTCAGAAAAATCGGGATTCACATCTATTTCGAACTTTAATCGACAGTTTAAGAAACTTAAGGGAACCATTCCTTCGCATTATCAGACAATCAGTAGTCTTTAAAGTCTAAACGATTATATTCCTTGAACCCCGAATTTATAAGTACAGTGGGACGTATAGATTTCACCCGGATTCAGCTGGGTACTCGGGAAATCGGGTTGGTTCGGCGAATCGGGAAAATGCTGCGTCTCCAAGCAAAAAGAGCCCCTGAAAAGATAGGGCCTGCCATTCTTACCAATTTCCTTTCCCGTCAAAAAATTACCACCATAAAACTGAACACCGGGCTCATCGGTATACACTTCCATGGTTCTGCCACTTTTGGACTCAATAACTTTTGCAGCCAAAACGAGACCCTCTGAATTTTTTGGGCTATCGTTCAATACAAAATTATGATCATAGCCCTTGCCCATTTTTAGCTGCTCATGGTCCGCTTCCAAATCCTCGCCGATAGGTTTTGGTTCGGTAAAATCAAAAGGAGTTCCAGCAACTTTTTCAATTTTTCCAGTAGGAATCAAGCCGGCGTCAACTGGTGTATAACTATCCGCATTTAGCATCAAAATATGATTGTTCACCGTACCGTTTCCTTCCCCCTTCAGATTAAAAAAAGAGTGATGAGTCAAATTTACATGGGTCGGTTTATCAGTAGTAGCTTTATATCTGATTTTTAACTCATTAGAATCGGTTAACTCATATACAACTTGTACCTTTAAACTACCCGGGTAACCCTCTTCCATATCTGGGGAAGTGCGACTAAATACAATCTCGTTTTCATTGAATTTATCCACATTCCAAACTACACTTTCAAACCCAATTTCACCTCCATGCAGATGATTTTCGTTGTTGTTTCTGGCCAATTCGTACGTTTTTCCATCAAGTGAAAATTTTCCCTTGGCAATACGGTTACCGTATCTACCTATCGTAGATCCATAGTAATTTTTATTTGCCCGATATTCCTCAAGTGTCGGAAAACCAAGTACAACATCGTCAAAATCACCATTCTTGTCCGGTACGTACAAAGAGACCAAACGTTGCCCGTAATTGGTAAAAGTCACCTCCATACCGCTCTCGTTAGATAGAGCGTAGAGACGAACCGAATCTCCATCTATCAAGGCCTCAAAGTCCTTTTCGTCTATAGTTTCCGAAAATTTACTGACAGGAACCTTAACTGGTGTTTCTTCCATTTTATTTTTCTTTTCCTGCTTACAACAAACTATGCATAAACATAAAAGAAAAAAGGGCACTACATATTTAGACGTCTTCATAAAAAAAGTATAGGTAGATATATTTCGAACGACTGTAAGGTACCAAAAAAAACAAAAAGGCATCTAGGTATATTAGCAGTCTATGGAAAGGGTCATTCTAATTGTTTTCCCTATTTTTGAGAATTCTGATGTCTTTAAAAGCAAATCTTTTTTAACGGTACCAGAGTATATGCAAACCCCGAGTTTTCTTAAAAATAGTTTCCAAATATCTATTTTTCAGTAAATTACAATTCTAAAGGTAAAATACAAATTGATGAAAAAAATAATTCTTTTGGCCCTCGGACTTGCGGCGGCCTGTAATTCTTCGCAAAAAACAGTCTCCGATTCCGTTGGCACTAGCGCTACATCAGTTGTGAAAACTCCTGAAGTTTTTTCTGAAACTATTACAGAGGCCGAACTAAAAGAACATTTATACACGTATGCCTCGGATGAATTCGAAGGGAGGGAGACCGGTAAGCCCGGGCAAAAGAAAGCAGTGGCCTATCTAAAAGCGCAATATGAGGCAATGGGTATTCCCGCTGCGAAAAATGATGGAGACTATTTTCAAGAAGTTCCGTTGGAAGTCAGCCAACTTCCCGTAGGGAATATCAGTGTAAATGGAAAAGATTTTCCTCTGGGAACTGATTTTTTAACATTCTCAAAAGCTACTGGAGATTTTGAGGATATCGTTTACGCGGGTTATGGTATTGAATCCGATGGCTATTCCGATTTTGAAGGGTTGGATGTCGAAAACAAGATTATTTTGGTTAAAGCTGGTGAGCCAATTGACGCAAACGGCAACTACGTGCTCTCGGGCACTACAGATAAATCGGTATGGAGCAACATGTCGGAATCAATGGGAAAAAGAATGGAATTAGCTAGTTCTAAGGGTGCAAGAGGTTTGCTATACTTTGATGAAGACAATTTTCCCCGCTTTAAGAGCAGGTTCGATTATATGAAAACCAATGATAGTGGTAGAATGGAGTTAAGCCAGAAGAGCGATGATAGTTTTTTTACATTTTGGATCAATGCCAGTTTAGCCAAAGCTATTATGCCGGGTATTGAAACCGATCACAAGACTCAGACTTTATCCATTCCCATCAGTTTGAATATCCAAAGCGACAATGAAGCTGTTGTGTCCGAAAATGTAGCGGCAATATTAAAAGGTTCTGAAAAGCCAGATGAATATTTGATTATTTCATCGCATTTAGACCATATCGGGGTTACCGCCGATGGAGAAATAAATAATGGGGCCGACGATGACGGCTCTGGCAGTGTTGCCCTATTGGAAATAGCTCAGGCCTTTAAAAAGGCGGCGGATGAAGGTCAAGGGCCCAAACGATCCATAGTATTCTTGCATGTCACAGGTGAAGAAAAAGGGCTTTTAGGCTCAAGGTATTATACCGATGTTGAACCAATTTTTCCTTTGGAAAAAACAGTTGCAAACCTCAATATCGATATGATCGGCCGAATAGACCCAAAGCGTGAAGGTGAAAGAAATTATATCTATTTGATAGGCTCTGACAAGCTGAGCAGTGATCTGCACGAACTTTCGGAAGCAATAAATGAAAAGTATACCAATATCGAGTTGGATTACACTTATAATGACGAAAACGATCCAAACCGATTTTATTATCGAAGTGATCATTACAACTTTGCGAAGAACAATATTCCCATTATTTTTTATTTTAACGGAACGCACGAAGACTACCACCGACCCGGCGATACCCCCGATAAAATCAACTATGACCTCTTGGAAAACCGAACACGATTAATTTTTCATACGGCTTGGGAGGTCGCTAACCGCAACCAAAGGGTTATTGTAGATAAAGAAGCTAAATAACGATCTATTAAATGAATGACAGATTATCATTCGATGAAACTTACGATTAGAAGTAAACCTTAATCAGCTGCTTGAATCACTCTTAGCTTACGAAATGTTTTTCCTCTTCAAGAGAGCTGTGGTTTTTCATAGCCCTTTTTGAAATGCAAGATTGAGATGGCTCACCTACACTAGAAACAATTCTCACCAACGACATTATACCGATAAAAAACAAGTGCCATCAAATGAAAACGGAACTTGAATCAAGCTTTACGGGTGCAAAATCGGTTTTCCTTCGGCTGCCCTCAGGACGGGCTTCTCCGCCTGCTTAAGGTACTCGTAAAAAAAAGTCCCATCGATTAAGACGGGACTTAAAATAAGCTTTCAGGGTGGAAGACCGGTTTCGAACCGGCGACCTCTTGAACCACAATCAAGCGCTCTAACCAGCTGAGCTACAACCACCATTTCTAAGCGGTGGCAAAGTTAATTTTTTTTCAACGATCTGTCAAACTAAAATAGACGTTATTTCGCTATCCCGGAACGAGAAACTATTTTCGGTCGAAAAATAGGTAGTATTATCCTACGCACCGAATAGCAAATCTATCGATGAAACGCACCTTAGTTGCGATAAAACACACAATTTTTGGCATTTCACAACATAAATTAGAATTAAGAACAACCTTGGATTAATTTAGTAGATTAATTTGTGCCAAACATGTTTCTCAATAAAGGAGGGTTTTTAGCTCGTGGGTTTACCCAAAAGATAGCTTATATGTTATTCGGGATAGCTTTGCTGTTTTGTATTCCTATGTCTGCACAAAACTCCAAAAAAGATAGTGTAGAAAAGGCAATCAAAAGATTAAAATCCCAGACAAATTTTAAAGTTCAAGATACTACATACATCGACCTACTGAATGAACTAGGTGACCAACAGCGTTTTTATAAGACTGATAGCCTTTTACAATTATCAAAGTTAGCCCTTGAATATAGTCGTTCAGGGGGTTATAAAACCGGCGAAACCGAGGCTTTGCTAGGCCTGGGCAATTATTATTCCGACAAGGGTAAATATGAGAAGGCAATTCTTCACTTTGAAGAGGCATTAGCACTCAGTAAAGTCGTGAACAATCCAAAATTGATAATTCGGGCAAAGAATGATTTAGCATCGGAATACGGCTACAAGGGAGATTATGCGAAATCGTTGGCCCACTATTTAGAGGCCATCGACTTGAGCAAAAAATACGACTACAAGCTAATGCTGTCGATAATGAACGAAAATGTGGCCAATCTCTATGCCTCCCAAAAAGACTACGTTCAGGCACTTGAGTTTTATAAAAGAGTGAAGAAAATAAATGAAGAAATTGGTGACGAAGTCATTTCGGCTGAAAGCATGAGTAATATGGCTTCGCTTTATGCCGATATGGGCAAACTTGATTACGCCATGTACAATGCAAACAGTAGCATATCAATTTTTGAAAAGCATCAGGTAATCGATTGGTTGGCCTATGCTTACGAAATCAAGGGTAAAACCTATCTTAAGGAAAACAAATTCAAGTGGGCACTTTATTGGTACAAACAAAGTGAAATGCTTCACAAAAAACTGGAAGACGATAGAGGAAAAATAGGTTTGCTCAATGGTATGGCGAAAGCCTATCTAGGACTAAAAAAAGATAGTATTTCAGAAAATTATGCCTTAGAAGCCTTTGCCCTTTCCGATAAAATCAAATTTAAGGAGGATCAACAAAGATGTGCAGAAACACTTTATAAAATAAATAAGAATAAAGGCAACTATGCCAATGCGCTTAAATATCACGAAATCTACCAAACACTGGCGGATACACTCTCAAGAAACGAAAACAAAAAGAGTTTGACCATGCTCAAGACGAAAATGGAGCACGAAAAACAAAAAGCAGATCTTATTGCCGAAAATAAAAAGCAGCTTGCCACTCAAAGAAACTATGTTAATGCCGCCCTCGCTATTCTTCTCATTTTCATAGTAGTCACCTTCTTAGTACGGCGCAGTGAAAAAATACAGAAAAACTTAAATACAGAACTCAAGGAAAAAACCAAAGACCTAGAAGCGAGCGACCATGAGCTTCGAGAAATAAACCGGACCAAAGATAAATTGTTTTCGATTATCGGTCATGACCTTCGCGGGCCGATAGGTGCTTTTCAGGGACTTTTAAAACTATATAAGGATGGGGAAATCGGGCAAAGCGAGTTTATGGATTTTATACCCAAGTTAAGACACGATATCGAGCACATCTCGTTTACCCTGAACAATCTCCTTTCTTGGGGCCAAACCCAGATGAACGGATCCGTTACGAAACCTGAAGTTATCGCTTTAGAGGCTATAGTTGACGAAAATATTCATTTGCTTTCGGAAATAGCGGAAAATAAATCGATTAAATTGGCTAGTCAATTGGCATCGAACACAATGGCCTGGTCAGATGGAAATCAAATCGATATCGTCATCAGAAATCTAATCAGCAATGCCCTAAAGTTTACACCAGAAAACGGAATGGTTACAATAACCGCCTTGGAAAAAAGGGACGATTGGCAAATTTCAATAAGGGATACGGGTGTTGGGATGGATAGGGATACTATCGAAAAACTTTTTGCCGAAAACGAGAATCTAACTACTTATGGCACCAATAATGAAAAAGGCACAGGTCTCGGGCTTTCTTTGTGTAAAGAAATGGTCGAAAAAAACGGTGGCAAGATATGGGTAGAAAGTATTCTGCGAAAAGGGAGTACCTTTCATTTTACTACGCCGAAATCAAAGAAGAAATACAAAAAGACAGCTTAGAACTTGTTGATAAGAATGGCCTCTTCAGTCTTTAATTCTAAATCAAATCACCAAGGTTTCTTACCGCAACATGTCTTTCGGCGGTAAAACCTTCAGCATACGCAACACCGATCAACCTGCCGAAATCCCTAGCCCTATAGTTAATACTATCGATGAAGTTTTTACTACTTATCGGAGTCTCGGGCTCATTACTTTTCGGATTGTGAAACTGAGAAGAATAGGCCATTATGGCCTCGGTTTTTTTTTCGATAAATTCAGAGACATCGACAACAAAATCGGGCTCGACATTTTTCCATTGTATATAATGGTACACAACTTTGGGCCGCCAAGGGTCTTGAACTACATTATCGCTTTCAAGCTTCGTTTCTATTTTTATCAGTCCGCTTAAAAAGCAGGCATCACTTACGAGATTACTACCCCGCGCATGATCGATATGACGATCTTCAATGGCGTTGCACAAAACAATTTCCGGCCTGTATTTTCTGATCAACTTAATAATCTCAAGTTGATGTGCTTTATCATTACGAAAAAATCCATCGGCGAATTTGAGGTTCTCCCTCACCGAAACTCCTAAGATTTTTGCCGCTTCAGCTCCTTCTTTGTCTCGTATTTCGGCGGATCCGCGGGTTCCTAACTCCCCTCGCGTCAAATCGATAATCCCAATTTTTTTTTCGTTTGCAATCTCTTTGGCAATGGTGGCTCCTGCACCTAATTCTACATCATCAGGATGCGCCCCAAAAGCTAATATGTCTAGTTTCATTGGTTGTTATACTTATTTCGAAAGACTTTACTTAAATCACTTTGTGAGTCGTAACGGTTTGCGATATCCTTACTTTTTCAAGTGCTTGTTCCATATCGGCGATTAAATCCTCAGGCTCTTCGATACCTACCGAAAAACGAATCAATCCATCGCCAATACCTTGCAACTTTCGTTCTTCCGCGCTTAAAAGTGAATGGGATGTTTGTGCCGGGGATAAAACCGTACTCTCCACCCCCGCCAAGCTCATTGACGATTTGATCAAACGCAAGTTTTTTTGAAATGCTGAAGCGTCATAATCCTCATTGAGCTCGAAAGATAACATGCCCCCGAAGCCCTCCATTTGCGATTTTGCAAGTTCATGACTCGGATGGCTTTCTAAGCCAGGATAATAGACGGCCGAGACATCCTTATGATTTGCCAAATACTCGGCTATTCGTTGGGCATTTTTGTTCTGAGCCCGAACCCGAATACCCATTGTCTTCATGCTCCGCTCCAAAAGCCATACGGTGTAATCGCTAAGGCTTCCTCCTAAATTTTTGGCCAAAGCAAATATACGTGTTATGTTTTCCTTTGATGATGCAACTGCACCTGCGCAAATATCAGAATGGCCACCCATGTATTTTGTAGCACTGTGGATGATAATATCGATTCCAAAATCCGCAGGGTTTTGGTTTACCGGACTCGCAAACGTATTATCGATCATAGAAACCAAACCGTGTTTTTTGGATAGCTTTTCAATACCTGCCAAGTCGGTGATGGTGAGTAACGGATTCGATGGGGTCTCGATATAGATGACCTTGGTATTTTCTTTGATTTTATCTTCAAAATCCGCTACGGTCCATCCATCGGTAAAAGAGAATTCAATTCCGAACTTATCGAATTCCTCGGTTACCAAATTATAGGTTCCCCCATATAACGTCCGTTGAAGAACAATATGATCACCCGCTTTCAAGAATGCCAGTAAAGCCGTACTGATAGCGGCCATACCGCTACCAAAAATCAAAGCCGCCCCTGTATGCTCCAAAGCCGCTATTTTTCTGCATAAGGCTTCCTGATTCGGTGTATTAAAATATCGGGGGTAGCGCTTAAGATCAACATCCTCAAACGCATAGGAAGTACTCATGTATAATGGGGAAATCGCCCCTTTGAACTGTTCATCCTTCACTTCGCCTACGTGGGTGCAGATGGTGTTCAAACCACTTTTTTGCTCATTCATGCTATTACAACTATTAAATGCTAAAATTACTTAAAATATATTCATTTTTCAGGTCTATGAGGAATCCGTAACCATCTCATTTAACGCTATACAGCATCGTCTCCTACATAAAAAATTTAAGACTATACCTGAACTTTTTTCCAATACCCCTTTCTAAACCAAATAATGGATATAATAGCCAATAAAACTTCGGCGCTCGTAATAGCAATAAAGACCCCCAACGCTCCTAAATCAAAGGTTATTGCAGCCAAGTAGGCTAACGGCAATTGGAAAAGCCAAAAAGCGACCAAATTAATCTTTGTTGGGGTGCCGGTATCTCCAGCACCGTTAAAGGCTTGGGTTACCACCATACCGTACGCATAGAAAATGTAACCCAAAGCAATAATCTGAAGGCAGAGCCCACCATTTTCAACAACGACAGGGTTATCGTTAAACCAGCCTACAATATCATAGGCAAAAAATAGATAGACCACGGAAACCAATGCCATAAAATAGGCGTTATACTTTCCGGTTTTCCAAACGGATATTTCGGCACGCTCGGGTTTTTTAGCCCCTAAATTCTGACCGACCAAAGTTGCCGCGGCGTTACTTATGCCCCAAGAGGGCATGAGGGTAAAGAGCATCACTCGAATCGCAATCGTGTATCCTGCCAATACCTCGCTCCCAAATTCCGACATCATACGCATTAAAAACACCCAGCTCGAAGTGCCTATCAAGAATTGAGCAATGCCACCCAGCGAAACTTTAATCAAATTGAGCATCACCTTTAACCGCAATACCATGTCACGGAAACCGATTTGTATCCTGCCCCATCCAAAGAAAAGAACGGCAAGTTGAAAAAGTACTGCGGTTCCCCTGCCGATATTAGTCGCAATTGCGGCACCCATTACCCCGTATTCCGGTATCGGGCCCCATCCGAAGATAAAAATTGGATCTAAAATGATATTGAGTCCGTTGGAAAGCACCAAGGCCCACATGGCTATAGATGCATCTCCGGCACCCCGAAAAATTGCATTTATCAAGAACAACAATAAAATGGTGATGTTTCCCCCAATCAACAATTGAGTGTACCCATAGCCCTCGGCAATGAGATCAGGCTCCGCGCCCATAAGGGCCAAAATTTCCTTGGCATATAGAAAACCTGTAATACCGACCAAAACGGAGACCAAGATACCCAGAGCGATGGCCTGTACGGCAGATTCGCGTGCACCCTCAACATCTTTCTCCCCTATTCTTCGGGCAACAACGGCGGTCGCCGCCATACTGAGCCCAATGGCTACCGCATAGACCAAGGTAATAACCGATTCCGTTAGACCTATTGTGGCAACGGCATTTACACTTACTTGGCTTACATAAGCGATATCGACAATGGCAAAAATGGATTCCATCATCATCTCCAAAATCATTGGAATGGAGAGCATAAATATCGCCTTTCGAATGCTACCAGTCGTGAATTCGGTTTCTTTACCGGTAACAGCAATTATAAAATATTTAAAAAGTCGTTTAAACGTGATTTGATTATGATTTCTCATGATTGTGAATTATGTGGAATTTAAGTGAAGAAAATGTCAATGAATCGAAGGAAGTATTTCGATTACTTTTTGGGCATAAACCCGATGACATTTATGACTAACATAATTCTTATAACTTCATGATACCACAAAGATGAGAAAAATAACAATGTAATCGATAAAAAATTAAATTTTACACTAAAGGGCACTGCGTTTTCGTTAGAATGATACTTAAACTTCCCAAATGAAGTATCCTAGCCTAAAATCTCCTCTCAGATGGATGACTCTTTTGACATTGGTTCTCACCCTATCATGTTCAAAAGATGCATCAGAAAAAACAAAAACGATATCCGATGAAAATGGAAATCAAACGGAAGTCGATATCTACGTTAATCAGAAAAATGTAGGAGATTCGGCAAATGATCTTTTATCGGAACAAAAGTTTGATACCCTATCTACTGAAATATTTTATGTTGAAGGCCTGGAGCCTACATCGGCCACTATTGAGGCGTTTGAAAACTTCCTTTCTGAAAGATTGAACAAATCGGGAGGTATTGAAATCACTCTAAAAGAAATTGCTTCTCCAGGAAAATCCGTTTATTCCATAACGGACATACGTGCTTTGGAAGATGACATTCGAACAGCTTACAATGAAAATGGAAAAGTAGCCGTATTTGGTATCTTTATCGATGGAGAATATTCGGAAAATACCGATGAAGGTTCGGTTTTGGGCGTTGCTTATCGAAACACTTCATTCGTCATTTTTGAAGAAACGATACGAACTTTCAGTTCACAACCATTCGCCCCTAATTTGAACATTTTAGAAAGCACGGTACTCCACCACGAATTCGGTCATTTGATGGGCATGGTAAATGTCGGTACAACCATGCAAACCGACCATCAAGATGTGGAGCATGGCAAGCACTGCACGGAAGAAAACTGTCTCATGTTCTGGACCGCGGAAACTGGCGAAGGTATTTTGAATATGCTCGGTGGTGGCACAATACCCAAATTTGACTCATTTTGTATTGCTGATTTACAGGCCAATGGCGGAAAATAAATTATTGCAAAATTACTTGCCGTAAATCGCCCGATACCGCCAAAAGCTAACTCCCCCTAAAATCAGGGCTCCTAGGGCAAAATACCATACGTAATCGGGAGTTATGGCCGCTGATCCACTTTGTCCGTAACTGTGAAGCCCGACCAAATAATAGTTAACGCCAAAATAGGTCATCATAATACTTCCTACGGCAATCAGGCTTAAAAAATTAAACGTCCATTTACCTCGAAGACCGGGTACTAGGCGGGTGTGAATAACGAAAGCATAGACCATAATCGAAATCAAGGCCCAAGTCTCCTTGGGGTCCCAACCCCAATAACGGCCCCAGCTTTCGTTGGCCCATTGGCCACCGAGAAAATTTCCGATAGTCAGCATGACCAGACCTACGGTCAACGTCAGTTCGTTGATGATGGTCAGTTCCTTTAAATTAATTTCCATACGCGCCTTGTTCTCTTTGTTGGTCAAAATAATCAGTATAAGACTTACCAAACCTAGAATGGCGCCCACAATTAATGGACCGTAACTCGCCACGATTACGGCAACATGTATCATCAACCAGTAACTATCAAGCACTGGTACCAGATTGGCGATAGCCGGGTCTACCCAATTCTGATGAGCGATGAACAAAAGCATCGAAGTTACAAAAGCCGAAGCGGCAAGGGTCATATCGCTTTTTCGGGCAAACAAAAGCCCCATGCCCATAGTAGCCCAAGAAACGTAGAGTATACTCTCATAGGCATTGCTCCAAGGCGCATGCCCCGAAATATACCAGCGTAGTATCAGACCTGCGGTATGCCAGATAAAAAATATAACGATGGTTCCTTTCATGAAATAGGTCACCGCTTTCCACAATTCTACATTACCGATAGCCGAAAACAAATATCTTACCGGCTGTGTAATCGGTGCTAAAACCGAGGAACGTGCCACTTTCGAGGTATGTTTCGACTTGGTCTGACCCGTATCGATAAAAATGCGATAAATCAGTACAAAAAACATCAAAACACCTATTAAGGCATACAGTCGATAGAGGTGATTAAAAATATTAAGCTTATTATAGACTATCTCGGTATTTATCTTTTCTGGGGAAGGCAATACTTCACTACCATGGTTCTTTTGATTCTGCTTGAAGGCTTCCAAAAGTTTGTCCGCATCCGCATAGTCACCGGTCTGAATGGCCTTACGCAAGGTCATCTGGTAATAGGGAACCGCATTTTTTACAAAGTTGGAATATAGCGAATCGGGAATGGGATATTGCCCGCCTCGATATTCGATAGCCGAAATCCACTTATTATTCTCATCGTTCAACAATGGAAAAATCTTCACAATACGACCACTTAAAGCTTGATCCAAAAGACCGATTCGAGCATGGAGGTCTTTGATGTCATTGTCAAATTTATTGGGAATGTTTGTAGTAGTCGCCTGCCTCAAGAAGGGTTCTAATTTATAGCCTGCCTTCTCATCGAATAAATCAGTGGCCTTTACATATTCTTGCCCTTCAGGAATGCCTAACACATGTCTTATGCTATCGTTTTTCCCTTTCTTATCAACCGCCAAGAATTCGGCGTTGTACCAGGCAGGTGGACTCAGCATCATCGACAGAAATACCTGATTGGC
>ENA-ORXM01000834-ORXM01000834.1-marine-metagenome-genome-assembly--contig:-NODE-834-length-48128-cov-51.999771_pt1 | contig 48128 bp, 42 predicted proteins | sample MGYA00237867_ERZ511480 | MGnify/ENA primary metagenome ERZ511480 (study PRJEB26309, sample SAMN06266103) | marine metagenome | isolation source: Algal blade | place: United Kingdom:Sidmouth, United...
ATCTTGTCTCGAATGGTCAATTATCCAGAAGTAAGCTACTCACAGATTTTTAATGTTGCTTAAATGCCCTATTCAGTAAACCATTTTTATTATAACGGTAAGCTCTTTTTTTTCCTTTTGAACTTGATCCTTCAATAATATTTCCTTTTTCATCATAAATAAAATTAGCACTTCCACCAGAATATTGAAAATGTATTTCCACCAAATTCATTGATGAATTATATATTAGCATCCCGGGCCGTTCTTTATCTTGCCCAGAAAATTCGTAATATTTTAATCTATCCTTGTCAAAATAAAATTTTCGGATAACCGCTGTTGACATGTCTACAATGGTGTCATTGCTTAGAGCATATAAATCATCTGTAGACTCTATTCTCAAAATTTCATCACTACTATTGAAAAATTTAATCGTATCATAATTCTCTCTGTATCTATTAAAAGTGATGACTTTATCATAGTTTTCTTTACGTTCAAATATTAAATTTAATTTATCATTTTGATAAAATCTTAATTTTTCTACTTTTCCATTAAATGTAGGAATTTCAAAAATATTATTAACCACACTTTCAAAATGAGTATCTCCAAGGCATGCCTTATTTATACTATTAACAAAATCCGGAGTGAACTTTTCATCAAAAGTAGATGACTTTTCAAATCTCCTATAGTGCAAAAAATCACTCTTTACAATGTCGATGTTGTCAATAAATATATCTGGGCAATTAACCTTTTTGGGTATATAATTAATGTTGATAAGAGCAGAATCAGTTGTAATATTAAGTTCGCTATCAAACGAATGATCATATATCCACCTTTGTTCCTTTATGATTAATCCTGGTAGCGGTTTTGAAAATGAGTGAATATTAATATTTGGTATAGTCTTAGATACATAAAATTTCAATCTTTTTGATTGGTAGCCGATACTGTCCGTAATTATTTCCATACAAGCATGACCATTTATATGCACTTCATTTTTAGTAATGCGCCAAGAACAATGCTGCCCGTAATAAGGATTGGTCATGCCTGTTTGGGAATTTTTGTAAAATGAATTTTCGTCACCCTTATCAGTAATAAATAGATTGTTTTCTTCTATATCAATTAAATAGCTTTTTTGAGCCCTATTTATAAATGCAAAATCATTATTTATAAGATAATAGATTGGTTTGAAAAACAAGGCTTCAATTTTCTTATCAAAAATTTGCGATGAATCTTGTTTATGTTCATATGTAAAAATAGATTCACTAGGAACGATTTTATAACACATATCAGAATTATAAAAAAAATCATTGAAAAGGATTGATAGAAAACCTGTAAATACAATAATTGTTTTTATTCTCATCATTTAAGTATTTAATGTTGACCATTTTATCCTTCACTCTATGAAGGTATCTGACAATTGTTTTAGAATACTAAGTCCCAAACTCTGGCTTACGCTTCTCCAGAAAAGCATTAACACCTTCGGTACTCTCTTCCGAACCAATCGTCTTCCCGAATCCTGCGATTTCTTTCACAAATCCATTAGATGATTTATCGAAAAATACATTAACCATATCTATCGTCAGAGCAACCGCTTGAGGGCCTTTCTTCGATATCTTGGTGATGATCTTTTTAGCAGTTGGGATGAGTGTTTCTTGAGTGGTTACATGAGTAATCAATCCATATTCGAGTGCTTTCTCTGCATCTATCATATCCCCGGTTAGCAATAACTCCATCGCTCTACCCTTTCCGATATATTGTATCAGACGCTGAGTACCACCATAGCCAGGTATCAGCCCCAGATTAACTTCCGGCTGGCCAAACTTTGCATTATCAGAAGCGATACGAATGTGACAAGACATCGCCAGTTCGTTACCACCACCGAGAGAGAATCCATTGATCGCAGCAATGACTGGTCTACTATAATTTTCTATTGCATTATAAGTATCATGACCTTTCTTAGAGACTTTAGAACCTTCGAGATCAGACTTATCTTTAAGCTCTGATATATCCGCCCCTGCAACAAATGCCTTCTCGCCACTTCCAGTGACGATCACTCCGCTGATCACCTTGGGATCTAATATCGAAGAGAATACTTCATTTAACTCAGTCATGACCTTATCATTAATAGCATTGAGTGCAGAGGGTCTGTTGACTGTGACAATGGCTATCTTATCTTGGATGTCTACTATAAGTGTTTCTAATTTCATCGGATATATTTTGTATTAAGATTTAGAGAGATACTTATTCCATAGTGATAGAATGGAATCATTAATATCATCTGATATACGCCAAAAATAAGCTATTGGCAGGAATAATATACTTATAAATGTGAGCTTAACAACTATGCTAATGAGTGGATGCATCCCTGTGGGGAAAGCATAAAATATCAATGCCAATATCAGCAATAGAACTAAGGTCTTAAATGTACTTTTTGTAAATGGATGGAAGCCGTAATTCAAATATATGAAAGCGATTTTGATCAAATTATAAGCAACCAAAGAAATTGTCGTGGCTATAGCCGCTCCTACTATTCCATACTCAGGTATCAATTTAAGATTAAGAATAACATTAGAGATGGCTAATAAGACAAGAAATATTAGATTGTACTTATATTTTTTTGAATAAATAATAATCTGTGTATTGACACTTGTAATCATGTCTACTAACTTACCACAACCAAGCAGTAAGAATATCATTCTTGCATCTGGAAAACTATTAGGATCAGCGGATATACTGATAAGGTCATCTAGAGCATACCACACTGCTAAGAACACAAATGACCCCACAACGAATAGATTGGTCGAAGCTTTCTTATAGACAGTGTTAATTTCCTGTAAGTCATTTTCTTTCCATGCTTTAGCTATGATCGGACCAGCTATTTGATTGATAGATCGTGTAGGAATCTCTATAATATTAGTTATGAATAAGGTCTTATTGTAGAATCCATTATTAACCATCTCCAAGAAAAAAGGAATCATAATAGAATCTATCCGCATAGCAAAACCGCTACTTAGCTGATTCAAACTGCCAAAAATGGAGTAGGTCCCCATTTCTTTATATGAGAAATCTACACTTGGTTTTTTGATACGACCAAAGGCTATGCCTTTTATAAAATTGAGGTAGATGAATATTAGCAATGTAGCAACTCCAAAAAAAGCAACCATGCCATAAGCGAACTGTGTCTGAGTCATACCCAAATAAACATATGCTAAAACAAGCAATGGCAAGAATAACTTAAAGCCAAATACCTGAATCATATTAGGTACGACTATTCTCAACCGGTTAGCAGACTGATAAGTCAGAAAATGACCTAAAATCAAAAAAGCCAAAAGCAATAATATATAAATCTCATTATTCTCGACCAGCTCCGCTTTCATATTTAGCAATTCCAATAATCGGAGAAATGCGGACTTAAAGAAATACCAGAAACCTAAAAATAATAGAAATGCTCCAGAAAGAAGCAGCAAAATAAGTGATAGAAAACCATTATAATTCTTAGAATCAGAAGTATTGAAACTAGGAAAATACTTAAGCATGATAGAGAGAAAACCAAACGATGCCATCGGAATCAGGAGGAAAGCTGTATTGTATAACCACTGAGCATAACCATAGATCTCATCATCCAATGGATATATGAAAAGGACAGATACGGCTCCAATCATGGCCCCCAGATAGTTGACTATACTTGACTTGATCCCTTGTCGTTTGATGATCCCCATCTACTCTATGGTACTATTTTATTTTTTAGCTATCAGTATAACATAATGAAAACGAATACATTGCTCGCGAAGGCACTATTTTTTCTTCTGCATCTTAGCCCAGCTATCTCTCAGTGATATTGTCCTATTAAGAATCAGTTTATCATCTGTACTATCCTTATCTTTGACGAAATATCCCTTCCGCATAAACTGTAGTGACTCTCCTTCTTTGACTTCTGTGATATGAGCTTCCGCTTTAGCCACAGGCAATATTTGTAGTGATTCTTTATTGTAGAAATCTATGTAATCTACACCTTCATGTTTGTCAGGTGTCGGATCTGTGAAGAGCCTATCATATAACCTAAGCTCTACATCGACGGCAGTCTTGCAGTCTACCCAATGCAATACTCCCTTAGCCTTGATCCCTGAGTTATCAGATCCACTCTTACTCTCTGGGAAGTATGTACAATGTATCTCAGTAACCTCTCCATTATCATCTACTATGTGATTGTCCGCTTTGATAATGTATGCCCCTTTAAGTCTAACAAATTTATCTGGTGCCAATCTAAAATATTTCTTAGGGGCATCGATCATGAAGTCTCCTTTCTCTATATAGATCTCTCTAGAGAATGTCATGTCATGAGTGCCTGCTGATTCATCTTGTGGATTATTAGTAGAAGGTAGTATTTCTGACTGCCCTTCTGGATAATTTGTGATGACGACTTTGACTGGGTCAGTGACAACCATGACACGCTTAGCGACAGCATTGAGATCATCTCTTATAATCGATTCTAATAATTCTATCTCGATTAGATTATCACGCTTCGCTACTCCAGTGACATTACAGAATCTTCTCAGACTCTCAGGCAGCACTCCACGTCTTCTGAGACCTGATATGGTAGACATCCTGGGATCATCCCAGCCTGCTACTAATCCTTCCGTGACGAGCTTAAGTAATCGTCTCTTAGAGGTGATCATGTATGCGACATTCATTCTAGCAAACTCTGTCTGCTTAGATGGAAAGATACCTATATTCTCTATCAGCCAATTATACAATGGCCTGTGATGCATAAATTCTAATGAGCAAAGACTATGCGTGATCTTCTCTATCGAATCTGACTGACCATGAGCAAAATCATACATCGGATAGATGCACCACTTATCACCTGTTCGGTGATGATCGGCATGCTTAATCCTATAGATGATAGGATCTCTCATAAGCATATTAGGCGATGCCATATCTATCTTTGCTCGCAGAACCATCGTTCCATCTGCATGCTTGCCATCTTTCATTTCCGTGAATAATTGCTTATTCTCTTCTATACTTCTATCTCTATACGGACTGTCTGTGCCTGCCTGTGTAGGCGTACCTTTCATCTCTGCCATTTCCTCAGAAGTAGATGCATCTACATATGCCAGTCCCTTGTCGATAAGAATCACAGCAAAATTATACAACTGATCGAAATAATCTGAGGTGAAGCGTGCATCACCTTCCCATTCGAATCCTAACCACTTGATATCATTCTGTATAGAATTAACATACTCCGTATCTTCTGTTGTTGGATTTGTATCATCGAATCTTAGATTGGTCTTACCACCATACTTCGCCGCTGTCTCGAAGCTTATGCAGATCGCTTTGCAATGTCCTATATGTAAGTATCCATTTGGCTCCGGAGGGAACCGTGTATGTACACGTCCTTCATGTTTTCCACTGGCAATATCTGCTTCGATCATCTCTTCTATAAAGTTCTTTGATTCGTATTCTTCGCTCATTTTATTTTTAATCTTACTATTTCTAATTATATATTAATTTATATCAGAGTTAGCTAACTACATATAGTCAGGCATTTCTATACCCAGCAAGTTCATGCCTTTCTCTAATATATTGGCTACTGCGATACAGACCCCATATCTATATTGCTTGATCTCTGCTGTCTCTGCATTGAGTATGCTGTACTCATGATAGAATCTATGGAATGATTTTGCGAGAGTGTAGCAATAATTAGCGATTACGGAAGGGTCATATTTTTCCATAGCTTCTGACAGTGCTTCTGGATAAGCAACAATAGAAGATAATATATCCTTTTCTAATGATTCTACATTTCCACTATAACTCTTCACGTCTGCTGCCCCATCATATCTTCGCTTGATCGATTGTATTCTTACATAAGCATTCTGTATGTATGGACCAGTAGCACCCTGCATATCCAGTGATTCTGCTGGATTAAATGTCATTCGCTTACGTGGATTGATCTTTATTATAAAGTACTTGAGGGCTGATAATCCGATCTTAGAATAGATCTCATTACGCTTCTCATCTGTCAGTCCTTCTATCCCACCTCTTTCTTCTGCAGATTGTCTGGCTGTCGCAATGACTTCTGACATGAGATCATCGGCATCTACAATCGTCCCTTCTCTTGATTTCATCTTGCCTGTCGTTAGATCTACCATTCCGTATGATAAGTGGTAGAGATCATCTGCATAAGATTCACCCATCTTTTTGAGTATCTCAAATAAGACCTGGAAGTGGTAATCTTGTTCGTCACCGACCACATAGGTCATCTTATCGAATCCATATTTCTCATACCTCACTCTTGCTGTCCCTAAGTCTTGCGTCATGTACACAGAAGTACCATCGCTTCTCAGCAGTATCTTATGATCCAGTCCTTCGTCTTCGAGATTAACCCAAATACTACCGTCGTCTTTTTTATAAAATATATCTTTGTCTAATCCATCTTGTATCAGATCCTTACCTAGCAAATAAGTATCTGACTCATATACGATATCATCGAAGCTCACGCCCATCTGCTCATAGGTCTTATCGAATCCTGCATAGACCCAGCCGTTCATAGTCGCCCATAATTGCTTAGTCTGCTCATCTCCACTTTCCCACTGCAGCAGCATCTCCTTGGCTTCCTTCCCTAATGTGCTATAGTTATTGAAGTAGTTGTTTTTGTATTTTTTATAAAAGGAATCTGAATCCACATTTTCCTTAGCTTCGGTATTATATATCTTTTCGCCTTCGGCAGAAGCTTGCCAAGTCTTATATTCTTCTTGGAAAGCCTTTTCGAATTGCACATAATATTGACCTACATAGTGATCTCCTTTCACACCTGCATCTTCTGGAGTCTTGCCATCTGCATATTTACGCCATGCCAGCATACTCTTACATATCGCAATACCTCTATCATTGACCACTTTAGTTTTGGTGACTTCATAGCCATTGGCCTCAGCGATTTTGGACATCGACCAGCCTAATAGTATATTTCTTATGTGCCCAAGATGTAAGGGCTTATTGGTATTAGGGGATGAGAACTCTATGAGTATTTTCTTTCCGTTAGAGTCAAATTGCCCATAATTCTTATTATCTAAAAAGTACTGCAATATATTGATCCACAGATCATTAGATAATGATAAGTTAAGGAAACCCTTAATAACATTGTACGCATCTATGGAATCATTATGTTCTACTAAGTACTTACCTAGTGTATCTGCAATATCCTGAGGACTTTTTTTGAGAGCCTTTACTAATGGGAATACAACGAATGTATACTCACCTTCGAATTCCTTCTTCGTTGGATTGATTATAAGATGGGCATCTGAGATATCATAAGCATAGATATCCTTAATGGCCAGTCTGATGTCTGATTGTAATTGTGCTACTATATCCATTGCCTCTCGTACAGATTTTATAGAATAAGATTATAAAACGCCAAAAATAGGGCTATTACTGCTAAGATAGTTTGAAGAAGCTGAAGAAAGTCTCTCCATAATTTCTCTGATCCTTCAGATTAGGATGCTTAGATACATCTACATGGGGATTATGCTCTAATACAAGCAGTCCTTCTGGGGATATCATATCTGCTTCTATGATGAGATCTGGTAATTCTGAGATCGTCTTCAGAGGATAAGGGGGCCCGCAGAATATATAATCATATTGCTCAGTAGATTTTTTTATAAATGAGAATACATTCTGCTTATATATCTTAAGCTTCTCCTTAGCGTCTAACTTATCTCGCATGGTCTCGACGAATGCTACTGCAGGTGCATGTCTATCCACATAGCTTGCATCCTCACAACCCCTACTGATACACTCATAGCAATGACTCCCTGTTCCGCCAAAGAGATCTAAGAACTTAATCTCCTCGAAGTCTATCTGATTGCTTAGTATATTATATAATGCTTCTTTAGCAATATCTGTCGTGGGTCTGGTGGGCCACTTATTGGCAGGTGGAGAGAATCTGTGCCCGCTGTATTCTCCACCTACTATACGCATGACTTACAGAGGTATAGATCGTAATAGTACTGCTTAGATGTCTTGTTATTCTCAGGTAGCTGAATATTCTGATCTACAATGTGTAGTTTTTTGATATACGCTGACAATAGTTTCATCACAGCTGAGTCATTGCTTATATATCCTCCTATCTGCACAGCTGCTGATAATGGGTCTAACTTAAAGTGATCCATAACCATAAGAATATAATATAAATAGTCTTCTGCTTGTTCACAATAGTACTGATTATACAACATGAACTTTCCATCACGTGCATAACAGATATGCATAATAGATGCATCGAAGTAGCATATCAAGTCCGCTTCTATCAGAAATGAATAACTGGCTAATGCAGTAGATATATGTGCTGACTTAAATGGGATATCAGAGGCTCCGAGTGCCTTGTACACCTTCTTATTAAGGTAATGGAGGGTTGTGATCTCTTCTCTAAGGAAATCGTCTACATCTTTCTTAGAAGACTTTCTTTGCTGGACATCATATACTCCATCAAAATAGTCCTCGTAGTACTTCTTCTGATATTCTGCTCTCGGAAGGTGTACGAAAGGCTTGACGGTAGACATCAATCTTGCTATCTTAAACTTATATGTCTTGCTCAATATCTGAAGTAGCTTACCAAAATTATCAAGAGAATGGCTGTCTGTCTTAACGAGTGTATCGTCATCACTCCATAAGCCATAAAAAAAACTGTCTGGATATAACACCACAGACAGCTCTCTTATTTTCTTAATGTTCTCTACTTCATCAAAAGCTATATCTACTTTTACCAATTTCCTGAAAGATTAGGTGAATTCATATCTCCGAACTTAATCATCTTATCTGGGTCATATGAGTTATCATACTTGCTATACTTTCGAGAAGCATACTCACCCATGAAGTTTTTAAATCTTGTGCCAACTTGTGTGACATTAACCAAGGTAGACTGATACGTCATCGTATCTGCATCTATAGAGAACTTATCATTATCCGTGTATGGGATACTTGCAAGATCGCTGATGTCTACATTCATATAATTAAGTGTATCGAGTGCTGATCTCTTAATGAGCGTTCTAATAAACTCTGCTCCTGTCGGATCATCTGGATCTCCTTCTACTCTTTCTATTGTCAGACTATCTGTCTTAAGAACCATCTGTAGCGTGTCAAAGCTTGAAGCATATTTACCAGTGATATCTTTATAGACTTCTTGAGCTTTTCTGATATCTTCTAATTTCTTAATTACGACATCTTTCCTCTCTGTAAGTACCTTTTGGAATTTGATAGGCTCCTGTATATTCAGGAATAACAAATAGACCAAAAAGAGGCTAGCAAGGAATAATATAATGCTAATCGCTGCTTTCATGCTGGATGGTTAATTTATATAATAAAAAGTCAAGTCAAAATCTACAACAATACTAAGTTGTGAAGTAAATAATTTTTCGCCAATTATCTTAATAACTACTACATAGTATTTTACTTATGATGCATTTTTGCATGATTTTGGTGCATTTGAAGCGGTATTTTCACAATTTTGTCTGATTATCTAATAATTAGCCTTTTTTTGCTTTCCTATGCCTATAAATATCTTAGCGATAGAGTCCTCTTGTGATGATACAGCTGCAGCCGTTATTTCTGATGGCAAAGTACTCAGTAATATTGTCTCAGTACAGACTGCTCATGAGCTATATGGAGGCGTCATTCCTGAGCTTGCATCTCGTGAGCATCAGCTGCACATAGTTCCTGTTGTAGATAGCGCTATTAAGGAATCAGGTATTACTCTCAGTGATCTATCTGCTATCGCATTTACAAGAGGTCCTGGATTACTGGGCAGCCTTATTGTAGGCGTTAATTTTGCTAAGTCTCTGGCCCTAAGTCTCGATATTCCGATGATCGATGTGCATCATATGCATGCCCATGTCATGGCTCACTTTGCCGAAGATCCGATGCCTTCATTTCCTTTCTTATGCCTGACGGTATCAGGCGGTCATACTCAGATTATCAAAGTCACAGCTCATAACGAGATGGAGATACTCGGACAGACTATAGACGATGCTGCGGGAGAGGCCTTTGACAAAACTGGAAAGATGCTCGGACTGCCCTATCCTGCTGGACCATTGATAGACAAGTATGCTAAGTTAGGAGAACACAAATTTGAATTTCCAATTTCTAAAGTCGGAAAATTAGACTTTAGTTTCTCAGGACTGAAGACAGCAATTCTCTACTTCCTCAGAGATAATACTAAGACGAACCCTACATTTATAAAAGAAGAACTGAATCACATCTGTGCATCTGTACAAGAGACCATCATAGAAACTCTCATGCTTAAGTTAATCAAAGCCACAGAAATGACGGGCATACAATCGGTTGCCATAGCAGGTGGTGTCTCTGCTAATTCTGGCCTACGAAATCGTATAGAATCAGAAGCTAAAATAAGAAACTGGAAGCACCACATCCCTGCTTTTCAATATTGCAGAGACAATGCTGGTATGATCGGTATTACAGCTCATTATAAGTACCTATCTGGAGAATTCTGTGGGCATGATGTGACGGCGGAAGCGAGGCTGGGGTTCTAATGACTCTATGCTCCCTGAGCATCCAATATCTTCTTCTTCAGTGTCTCAAATTCTTCTGTAGTCAAAGCTCCACTCTCTTTCATCTTAGTGATAGACTCTAATTGTGCTACGAAGTCCTTAGGGGCTGCGCTATCAGAATCTGTAGGAGCTGCGTCTGCTGGTTTTGAGTCTACTGTTACTGACACATTATCTTTGACAACTTGACTTGCAGCGGCATGTTTTTTCATTTCTTCAGGCTCTATGTCTTTAGCCATACGTTTACCTTTTTCGAATTTCTCATCATAATATTTCTTAAGACGAGATGGGTCGAAATCTAAGAAAGTACCGCCAGTCTCAAAGTGTTTCTTAAATACTTCTCCTAAAGCATAAGTAGACCCGCCTGATAAGGCTGCTAATGTTACTCCACCTAATATAGTACCTACACCAGGAATAAACTTAACCGCTCTGGCTCCTAATCGAGCCAGACCAGAACCAGTCAGCGCAGTAATGATCGCTTTGCCTTCTGTCTCTTTAAAGTTAATCTCATAGACCTTACTTAATTGCCTAATCATATCCAACTGAATAGCACTCACTGCAAAAAAATCAGCAATCGGAACAGGAATAAATCCTGCACCCATAGACCATATCATGTGGTTTTTGATAATTGAATTAGAATGTGCTGATCTTCCGTCTTTGTTAGTTTCTTCTGACATGTAATTGTTTATATACTCATATTAACTCTAAATGGGAATAAAGTAGTTTCAATATTTAGTAATTATTTTCATTCTACGTATCAATTTCTATAAAATTGCTATTCTCTTCGATGTAGTATGTATTACGTCAATTCTGATGATTATTTATTTTGGAAAACTAAAGTTAAAAGTAGACCCTTTTCCGTACTCTGATTCGACCCAAATATCTCCATCGAGAGATTCAATTATCTTTTTACAAATACTTAAGCCAACTCCTGTTCCTTCTATTTCTGACTTAATATGCAATCTATTAAACAGCTCAAATATGGTGTTTCTGTATTCTTCTTCTATACCTAAACCGTTATCCACAACTATAAAATGATGAGATTTTGAATCAGTATGATTATAGCCAACTTTGATTTTTAGTTTTCGATCTGGGCTTTTATACTTGATACAGTTTGTCAATAAATTTAAAAATAACTGATGTATGGCTATTTTGCCTACGATAACCTTAGGAAGATCAGCAATTATAACTTCTGCATTACTTTCTTGTATACTTGGTTCTAAATCTTGTAATATAGATTCTATAATCTTATTACAACTGATTACTTCTTTTTGATTATTTCTACTGATCGTAGAGTAATTAAGTAATCCTTCTATCAACTCATACATTCTCACTGAGGAATCGCTTATAAAACTCAAGTATTGATTAGCCTTAGAATCTAAACCATTGGAATATTGCTTCACTAACAAGTCAGTAAAGTTTTTTATATTTCTCATGGGCTCCTTCATGTCATGAGAGGCTATATAATTAAATTGTTCAAGCTCTAGATTTTCTTTCATAAGAATCTTTAGCTTATACTCCGATTCCATTCTATCTTTTAAGTCAGCTTTGTATAATTCAAGGTCTTCATGAAGCAATTTAAGTCCTGACAAAACACTTAACTTATCTTCATTATCACATTCTTTTAACTCTTCTTCGTTTATATGGCATTCACCTTTAGATATAAATAAGATGTGCTGAAACACCTCCGATAAAAACTCATTTGAATTATCAGGCTTATTTCTCATTTATTACTTCATTGATCTTATTAACTCCTTCGTCTTGGGTTTTATTTATACTGAATGATTTGAGATCAGTTTGGAACATCACAAACTTAACGGCTGTATTTATAATGATGTTTTTCCCACTGACAAATGCACAATGATCCACTAATTCACATATTTCGCTAAATTGCTCATTTATAGCTCTTCTAGTTTCTGCATCTGGTACATCACAGTTTCTTAAATCTAACAATAATCCACAAGGCTTAGTTTTTTTTGCTAACTCCAAAACTTTACCAAACATTAGATCTATCGTAAAAGGTGAAATTATTACCACCTCCATATAATAAATAATGTTCTCATTATGCATCCAAACTCGACTTAGAATATCCTTTCTATCCTTATCTGAAGCAGAGTCATCATACTTCTTCTTTTTTATATCCAAATGAACAGGCTTCATATTCTATTAACTTATTAAACGAATATAATGAAACGACACCGTAGTAGTTTATAATTAGCTGACTATAACATATCTAAAAATCATATTGAGCTACAGTATTAAACTTATAAAAATAGCGGATTTAAAAAAAAATGATTGATATCCCAAATAGTAAAACGAATGCAACATTCGTCAGTGCCATTTGCTTAAGATATGGATCTAAAAGCTCAGCTGGTTTAGAATGTATTGCTTTTGCATTGATATAAAGAAGTGGGAGGACGAGTAGGAATATCAACTGCATAGGATTAGTATAATCCAATAAGATATAAATGATCGATAAACTTAATCCAATCAGGAGTAATAATGTATGATATGAGTTTGCTCTCTTCCTTCCTAACCGGACGGGTATGGAATACTTACCTGCTAACTGGTCTGAATCGATATCTCTAATATTATTAATATTTAGCACAGCAACTGTTAACAGTCCACAACTACAACTTGGCAATAATAAACTCCAATCCAATGTCTTAGTCTGTAGATAGTAAGTCCCTAAAACGCCGACAATTCCAAAAAACAAAAAGACAGAAATATCTCCTAAGCCCATATACCCATAAGGTATCTTTCCATTAGTATATAGTACTGCTGCAAAAATTGCAAAAATTCCCAGTGCTAAAAAGCCAAGCATGACCTTAATGGGTATATCCGCTGCATAGATTAGTGCTAAACCTAAAACCAAACTTATAAAGGCAAAAATACCTATCGCTTTCTGCATCTGACTACGAGTGATATGACCCTGCTGGACGGAACGCTGAGGACCTACTCTATCGACATTATCAGCTCCATGTATGGTATCACCATAATCATTAGCGAGATTAGATAATATCTGAAGAGCTATGGTGGTCAGTAATGCAAGCAGAACAATCTTAGAATTATACATACCATTAGAAGCAGCCAATGTAGCTCCCATTCCAATACAGGAAACTGCTAATGGTAATGTCCGAAGTCTAAGTGCTTGTACCCAATGTCTCACAAGATAAAGTTATGATATAATAACACAATTTCATCTCATATGTTGATAATAAATGTACTATTCTATACTTATGCTTACACCTTCACTATGACCAGAAAACTCTGGCGCATACATAGATTGTATCTCTGTAATTCCGTTAGAGAATTGTCCTGCGTGACTGGCATATACATCATATTCGAATACATAATTTCCCTTAGGTAAATTATCGAAATAAAAGTAGCTTGCTTGATCCTTGGTGCTTTCGTAATATCCTAATCCGTCCTGCCACTTATAGCTGCTTAAGACATTATAGGGTTCTACTCCGCTACTTCTCATATCCCTCATCTGTATATAATCCATCGGTCTGTCTACTCTGAGTTCTATTCTGATTCTTAGTTTATCACCAGGAGATAGTATTGTGCTTTCAGTAATTGGTAACAACACTTCTCCGATATCATCGACAGTAACTTTATGTACTTTCTTTTCTAGCTTGAGCGGTGTCTCCGTATACTGCTCGATAGCATTAAGGTCTTCGAAATACTGAAAGTATGACGCTCCCCATGCAATATGTTTGTTAGGATTATCTATCTCAATTGTTTTCCTTTTTGCTTGGACTTCATTGTCTTTCCATGTTCTCTTAGCATAACCAGAAGCATACTCAGTGTTCTCGAATAGCACCGTTTCATTAAGCTCTGGTAACATGACGACAACTGGTTCTGATTCAGAAAGCCAATCCTCTCCATTGATCATGAATGCATATATGGCAGCGGTTGTTGACTTAGTAGTATTCCAAGAATTCACTTGCTTATTCTTAAGTAACCACAACTTAAGGCCATCTATCATTCCTTGCGGCTGTTCCATTTCTTCATATAACTCTATCATCAGAGCTTGCTTCTCTACACTGGGATTGTGCCAGTAATATCCCGCCATATCATTCCAATAATTCCCAACCTCTTCATCTTGTATCATTCTTTCATTGAGAGAATTCATGATCTCATCGGAAGTCTCTTTGTTTCCTCTTCTATACTCTGACAGACAGATTAAAGCCTGCTGATAGGTATTGACTTTGTTCCAATTTTTTTGACAATATAATCTATAAGCTCTTATTCCATCGACTATATTGTTATTGTCAGATACTTTGATATTGTAGCTTTTGGTATATAGATAATGGATGACCAATGGGCTTGGTACTTCATTTTCTCTTTTCTTATTTTTCAGATAATACTCTATAAATTTAGAATCTATGTATCGATGTGCCTTAGGTAGTACATCATCATCCAGTTCTTTAGTATCGATACCGAGCTTACGCAAATGTTCTATTCCTTCTACTATTAGCTGGGTCGTATACCAGTTAGCTCTTCCTCCCGACGTCCATGAAAAACCCCCGTCAGATAATTGTCTTGCTTTCAGTTTTCTTTGTAAATTAGAAATGGCATTAGAAACATTATTACCATCTGTCAGAAATGCCAATCGCTGCATATTGTACTCTTCCGCTTGAGCATCTCTGAGCCATGGAGTGAGTTCAATATTGGAAATCTTTAGCTCTGAGTTTTTACTCAAAGGGCTATTAAGTCCATCCGTTTGTTTCCATATTTCTATGGCTTTCTTAATATCTGGATTGTTACTAACTAAATGATCAGCGAGAACTGTTCCGTATAATGCATTGAAAATATTATCTGTACTCGTCTGATCGGCATCTAATAGATATGGAATCGACTTGGCTACAATCCAAGCTGGATTAGATGTCACTTCTAATGAGTAACTGTATGGATCGATTGTCTTAGAAGTTTCGATCTTATCCATTGCGTCAAAAGAAAATCGACTCTTAACATTAGGCTTTATATGAAACGCTAAACTTTCAGTAAGCAATTTTCTATTAGATAATACAGGTATGACACTTTGTTCTCCATCTGTATAATCACCACCTTCTACGACCATCTTTACTATAATACCAGATAGAAAATCTTGAGGCACTCGGACATTGTAATTGACGACTTCACTTTTACCAGGTGCTAATATGATTTCCGTATCACTTCCTGACACGGAGAATAGATTATTGAGCGATTCTCCAGATATCATATCTGACAACATCAAGGCACTCGATGCTGAGATCTCCTTATCACTTAGGTTAGTCACCTTAGCTACAATCTGTATGACATCACCTTGTCTTACAAATCGAGGTAAGTGTGGTTCTATCATTAGATTTTTCTGAGTCACTAATGTATGTTCCGCATAACCCACTTTCAAGTCTTTGCTATGTGCTAATAGTCTAAGCTTCCACTTTGTCAAGGCTTCATTCATTGTGAATGAAATCTCGGCTTTGCCATCCTCAGTAGTGACATCTGGATAGAAGAAGACGGTTTCGTTTAGATTTTCTCTGGAAGGAATTTTATCTAAACTTTTATTACCAAGAGACTGATCAGTCTCTATTATTTCGACGCTTTCTTCGTATGAGTCATAATTGAAAACAGTTGTAATATCTGCTCCTCTTGCCTCAGCAGACTTCATCATCACATCATTAGGAGCCTCCATGCTTCTCATCATTCTTCCTCCTCCGCTGTTTCTTAAACGATATCCAAACCAATCAAACTCAGGAGCATATCTCAGATACATCGAAGTATTAAACTTGTTATACTTTGCATACCTGATGCCCTGCCCTATACCGAATCCTCCCCAAGCATAAGTTGGAGTATATGCCGTCTGTGGGTAATAATCGTATGACCAATTGTGTGTGTAGAACTGGTCTAAACTCTCATCATAAATACTTGCTACTACCTCCGCATCGGCAAGCTTACCTTCATGATCAGTTATGGAAAGTGTATACTTTTCTTTCGACCCTGGTTCTATCTTATTTCTGAATGTCGATAGTTTTAGATCTAAAGTTTTATTAGTCCACGGGACAATGACTTTCTTATTCTCGTGATACACTCTATTGTGATGTATCATCAATAGCTCTACATTAAGATTACCACGATCTCCTTCCGTTACTGTATACTCTATCGATCTATCTTTCTCGGTCACCCACCCTTCTTTTAATATTTCTTGCCCTTTTGATATTTTATATAAGGTATGAAATTGGTCATACGGCGTATTCACTACTAATTTCAATTGGTCACCTGGCTCGTAATTATCTTTTAATTTTGAGACCCAGAAATTCTTTGTAGGAATGGCTTTCTTCTTATGATCAGAAATAGAAATATACTTTGTTATCTTATCTTGATTACCATGCATGTCGGTAACAACAAAGTCTGCTTTGTATAGGCCTGATTTCAAGTCTTTAAATGCTGTAATTGTTTCATCTGTATTGAATGTATCAGAAAATAATTCCCGTTTCACTTTATTGTTGCTTAAGTCAATCTCACCATCTGAATCCAGCGGAAATCTCTTTTTCATTTCTATAGAATCCATTAATGATCTATCTACTGATTTCCAATAAGAACTCCGTGTAACATCAGTATTATATGCTAATTCATATATTCTCAAATCTACTGTTGCTGGAATAGGCTGAGATTCTATATTCTTTGCTGTTACTATTACATCCTTAAGGTCATCTTCGAAGGTAATCTCAGGTAAATCAAACTGAACAGAGAATGGTTTGTCTAACAGTGAGATATTCTTGGTTAGGTTCGTGGTCTCTCCAGTTATATCTGTTATGTCACAAGTCACTTTATAATTATACCTGAGAAAGCGATTGTAGTTATCCTTATCTGTTGGAAATTCTATTACAAACTCTCCCCCCTCACCAGTTGTGATTACACCACTGCTTACCTGAGCCATCTTATTACTTACCATTGGTGGTCTGCGATAGTAGCCACATCTAAAATAGTCTACTATCTCGGTTTTAGTAACTCTATACTTAACCGTAGCACCTTCATTACTCGAACCTGAAAATGACTTTAGATGCCCGATCAATTTTATTGTATCTCCTAATTGATAAGATTCCTTCATCTTTTCAAATTCGCCATAAATTTTAGGTCGCTTATATTCTTCTACTTTGATATTAAGATAACCATCATCATTAGTACTTAATGTAAAGTTACCCGTAAGAACTTCGTCTGGTATGACGAATGTACCTGATATAGTTCCATATTCATTGGTTGTATAAGACTGTTCGCTGACGACCTGATAATTGGCATCTCGTAGTATGACTTTACAATTGTGCCCAGTTTGTATTGTTGGAATTCTTTTGTCATTATTATTCAGTGATAAGCCCTTAAAATATATTGTCTGCCCAGGTCGATAGATGGCTCTATCTGTAAATAAGTGAACCTGACCATTTTGACTATTATGGCTTTGATTATGTAAATAATGGTATGAACTAAGATTGAGTATATCGGATCCTTTAGATATTCTTAAAGTGATATTATTCTCTTTGCCCAAATATTCGAATCTTCCATTTTTGTCTGTAGATAATGTGACTGTTTGATTCCATTGCTCATTGTTATATCGGCTGTTTTTATCTCGGACTAACACATCAACCTGTGCATTTTCTATAGGTGCACCATTGCCTCTATCCATTACATATCCGTGAGCATTACCTTGGACATTATAGAAGCTATAACTCAGATCAGATATTGTAAAAAAGCTTGCTGCTACTACGGATTTATTATCTATTTTAAAATTTTTATTATTAGATATTATTACAGCATAATTTCCATAAGAGAGACCTTCTATTGCCGCTTCCGTGGTATGATAATTATAATCGTCAGACCCAGAAAGTTGTGTAGACCATTCTCTCACTTTTGGATAGGTACTTAGTAAATAAAATTTGTTGTCTCTGTTTCTTTCTTGCTTGAGCTCCCTCAACTGATCCTCAGATAGTCTTTTCACAATGAAGTATACATCAGATACATTTCTGTACTCGACACGACTTAGAAAATCTGTAGAGGAACCACTTACAGATTCAGTCTTTATATCTATAAATTTCTCAAATTGCTTATCTCTTAAGGTTTCGATTCTATCCATATACTCTCCAGATGGATGAGCAATCTTCGCTTTTTGTATAAGCCCAAATGCTATACCGTATGCCCTTTCATTTTCCTCAGTCCGATTTTGCTTGTATGCAGCTCCTTTATTTTGGTAATGCTGTATCAATTTAAAATAAGCGTATTGCGAAGCAACAGAAGATGTATTATTGGCGGCGATTTCTTGGAGAGCATCGATGTACAACTCCTCTTTATTATCTATAGATGATGATCTTTTGACATAATTAAGTCTATCAATATTTAATAATTGTCTATTCGTACTATTGGTTTCTGCCTGTATGATTGCCTCTTGATATAGTTTGATTGCAAGAGACTTATAATTGAGAGTATCAATAGTTTCTTGTTGTATAGTAAGGAAGTCTTCTTCCGTACTCATGTAGACCTCATCCTTAATCTCATATGCTGCCTCTGGCAGTGCTATGAATGCACTGTTATTACCAAAATGCCCGATTGCTCTAAATAGTAAAAACTCTCTTACATTACTCGCCAGAATACTTAGAGGCTTATCTTGGACTTCTTTCAGTACAACACCATAATTATCGAGCGACTCGCCACCTTTATAATCTAAAGATTGTAGAAAGTAATCTATCGATCTTTTCTGCAATTCCTCCAGAGATAACATTTCTATAGCATTGGTTTTATCATCTTCAGAATTGAGTTCTGTTCGATTGTTATATCTGTACATATTCTGAATACCATATGTATGGTAACTCTCTCCTACTAAAGAAAGCCATATTGCCCTTCCTGCATCTGACTGCAATATGCCTATATCCGATTCCATCACTAAGATATCATCTGCAGGATCTTTATCTTGAAATGAAGCGCTCAATTTCAACTTATAGATCATAGCCTTGATCAACTGATCATCTCTCTTATCTGCCTTGGCTTTCTCATATATTCCTTCCACTGCAGTATATGCTGATTGAGGTAGTGACTTATTTTGGAATGCTTCCACTTTTTCCCATAGAGAATCATAAGATTCATTTGATTGGCCCAAAGCAAAAGATACACTAAGTAGAGACATAGAAAAGAAGAGGTATTTATACATAAAGTAAAGATATTAATATGGTAATATAGATTGGCAATGTGCTGATCATTATTAAGACGCAAGATCATCCCATAATACACAGTTAATACGAAATCTAAATCTTAAATATTATTTAAATCGGAGAACTATTTTCTATATCGTCATCTTGAATGTCAACTGTAGGGATTCGTTAATAGGTCTCTGTGTGCAAAAGAAAAAAGCTACTTAGGGTCAAATCGTCTAATATCTACTTCTGGATCCAATGGTATATCATCTCTAAAGTGAGCAATTAAATGCTCAGCCCAGTATGGCACCAGTGAAGTACCTTTAGTTCCCATTCCGTTAAACATATAGATACTATCTGAATCTTTGGATATCCCCAAAAATGGTCTTCGGTCCTTAGTAGATGGTCTGACACCTGCTTTATGATCTATTATTTCATATGGGATTTTGATCAATGAATCTAATTTCTCAGTCCAATTACTTCTGAATGTTTCTGTAGGCGAATCGTCTTCGAATTTCCATACGTAGGTGCCTCCTGTCCAATATTTCTGATCCGCTATAGGTGCAATAAAAATATCATCACGCAATATCTTATCAGGCTGTTCTCTATCTATCTTTATAGTAAATGCTTCTCCTTTAGCAGGTCGAAAATTTACAGGATCAAAAAATGGATTATGTATAGCTCGATACCCTTCACAAAAAATGACTAAGTCATATTGTTGATCGCTATACACGACTCCATCCGTATTAACAACTATGTCACTATAATCTAAATCTGCATGTAGATACATATCATTGTCTATCAGAAATTGCCTGTAGTCAATCGCAATCCGTCCTATATCTACCTGCAGTGACTTCTGGACTTCCCCATACGCTTTTGCCTGGACAGTGATGTCATCATAGTCTGTCTTTTCGCTTTGTTCGTCTATGTAATCGCTGTAGCCTGGCTTATCTACGGCGCTGTACCACTTATTTTGCTGAGCAGGCGTATGTAAGCTGCGCAAAATATTGATCTCACGGTAATAAGATGCATTGAGATGTTTTCCTATCGATGCATAAGTGTCTATAACTGCAGGTAATAGCTGATCTATCCTCCAGCTTTTTACATAGTTACGTCCTGTGATCGGATTGATAATACCTGCTGCGGCTGGTGTCGCTGCATTTTTATGTTTATTATCCAAGACCTTATGACTAATCTCTTCTTGCCACAGCTTATAAGACAATACAGTACCTGCCAGACCTTGACCTACGATTAATATATTTTTATCAGAAAGTGTCATTTACAAATCAGCTAAGATAGCTTTGTCTTTCTTAGTTAGCTTGGCGATTACAAGCTCGTAAGAATGGTCGATCATTTTAATAATCAGATCATCTTCTACACCATCATCTATTTCTACAGAATTCCAATGTTTCTTATTCATATGGAAGGCGCCATATATCTGTGGATATTTTTCCCTGAGTTCTATGGACCAATCTGGATCGGCTTTTAAGTTCACTCTGGGTGTTTCATTTTCTAAAGGGAGAAGTGCAAACATTTTATTCATGACCTTAAAGACTAATGTCTGATCACCAAAAGGCAATGTCTCCTCTACCCCTTTCTTAGCTAAGCAATATTCTCTGAATGTTTCTATATCCACCTTGTGCCTTTATTTAAGATATGCTTGCTTATGCTTATAAGTGTAATGATCTAATATCCCTTGGCGATACGTGTCGTTTTCTGCAAGATCATCGTTATACAAGCCTGCCTCCGTTCTTTGTCTCATTGCCTCATATATCGTCACGGCACAGGCTACAGATATATTGAGACTCTGTACCATACCCACCTGTGGAATGATGAAGTTGCCATCCGTATGCTTCAGTGCTTCTTCCGATATTCCATCATGCTCATTACCGAAAAGTATTGCCACATTCTGAGTCAAATCTAACTCATGCAGCCCGACACTCTCATCATTGAGATGTGTCGCTAATACCTTATCATACTTAGATCTTACCACAGTAAAGCAAGCATCTACATCGTCGAAAAAATGAACATGCATCCACTTACGGACACCTGTAGACGTCGGATCTAATTCATTGAGTCTGGACTGTGATAATCTACTCTCTGTGTAGAGAACATATACCTCTTGTATTCCTACAGCATCGCAGGATCTCAAGACTGCACCTATGTTATGTGGGTCGTGTACATTCTCTATGATCACGGTCATGTTCTGCCGATTAGCAGCTACTCTATTTAATTTTTCTAATCGGCGATCAGTTATCATTCTTTCTGACTACTTAGCTACGAATTGATTATTCTCAAACGTGAGAATATAAAGGTGCTTATTCTGGAAGTATTGGATATCCTTAAACTGGTCATCATCATTCTTCTTAAATACCTTCTGGATATCATATCTTGTCTGCAATAGATTGGCATCATAGTCCTCCATAAAGAATTGGAATTTCTTACCATAATTAAATAGATGCCTACCTACAAGCATCATAACATCATGTCCTTCGTAAGCAGAATCTGTTGGGAGGTTTTTATAATTATTGTAATATTTTTTTCTGAATTCTTGAACGGCAGGTAGTGTCTTATCGACATAAGCTGATCGGCATATTCTCATATTTAAATTGAAATAATGCTCAAAAGTTATGCGATCAGAATCCAATAATATGGGCATACCATACAGGATTACTTTATTAAATCCACGCTCAGCACTTAATTTCCTTACTGCATTGTATACGAACTCACTATCATTCTCAAATGACCAATGTGGCAGAATGCCAACAAATGTTTCGTTCTCTACAAAAATCGAATCAAATGCTGTCTCACCTGTCAGTAATGAATCTTCGTCGATCACAAATTCGTTAAGTGGTCTCTTATTATTGTCATTATTAATGGATGCAGCTACCCTTTGCATGTAAGCGAAGTACTTCTTGTCCAGCGACTTGTTTCTTCCTAAGAGACAAATCTCTTTATCTTGGAACTTTGACTTTACCTCTGTGATGATCTTATCATAATGATCCACCTGTCCAGGAATCAGTTGCACTAAGTATGGGTTGTCCTTTGATAATTTACTATGGGTTCTCCATGGGGATATTACTGGTATATCATTATTTTTACCAAAATTAGCAGTGACAGCTAACTGATCAAAATCCATTGGTCCTATAATAACATCTGCGTCTCTACATGATTGTAATTTGCTATCAAAGTTGCCTGACTCTGCATCCATCACTTGGATATTAAGTGACATGCCTTCTGACTCTAATTGCTCTATAGCCATCAGCATACCTGAGTAAAACTGTGTCATCCTTCCCAGGTTCGTATCGTTATCTGTGCTCTGTCCCAAGTCTGTATCCTTAAGCGAAAACGGAAAGAACACCTTTATCTTATAACTAGATCTTTTTTCTAAATCTAAGTCCTGGATCGTTTCATAATAATCTTTAGACTTATCGATTTCTGTCCAACTAATGGTATCCATAGCACCTCTGGCTTTCTGGGCAGTTCTACTGCTGGTTTTCTTTTTCTTTGGCTTAGCCATTGTCTTAGACCGACTGGTCTTCTTCGTCCCTGAGCAAGAGGCTAATAGACTGATTGCTAATATGTATAGAATTATTCTCATTGTTATTCCCATTCGATTGTTGCAGGTGGCTTAGTACTTATATCATATACCACCCTGTTGATCCCTTTGACTTGATTTATTATCTCATTTGATATCTTACCTAATAACCCATATGGTAGAGGCGTCCACTCTGCCGTCATCCCATCTTGAGAGTTGACCGCTCGTAAAGCAATTGTATACTCATATGTCCTCTCATCTCCCATTACTCCAACGGATTTCACTGGTAATAAAATTGTTCCAGCTTGCCATACTTTATCGTACCAACCTGATTCTTTGAGATTCTTAATGTATATATGATCTGCTTCTTGATTAAGTAGTATCTTCTCTTGCGTGATCTCGCCTAATATTCTGATAGACATTCCAGGACCTGGAAAAGGATGTCTTCCAATAAAATTCTCTGCCAATCCTAAGCTTCTTCCGACTAATCTTACCTCATCCTTAAATAAGCGATTAAGAGGCTCCACGATCTTAAGATCTAACTTCTCTGGTAGTCCACCGACATTATGATGCGACTTAATGGTTGCGGATGGTCCTTTGACTGAGACGGATTCTATCACATCAGGATATATAGTTCCTTGTGCTAACCAGTCTACATCCTTAAGCTTATTGGCTTCTCTTTGGAATACTTCTATAAACACTCTGCCTATAACTTTACGCTTGGTCTCTGGATCACTGACTCCAGTGAGTTCACTGATAAATTCCTCCGAAGCATCTACACCAATAACGTTAAGTCCTAAGACTTTATAATCTTCTAATACTTCTGTGAATTCATTTTTTCTTAGTAGCCCATTATTGACGAATATACCTGTCAGTTGTGGCCCTATTGCTTGATGCAGGAGCATCGCTGCTACTGTAGAATCTACGCCACCACTTAAGCCAAGTATAACTTTATCCTTGCCCAGTTGATCTTTTAATGACTCAGTTGTAGATTCAATAAATGAACCTGGAGTCCAGTCCAACTTGCAGTCTGCAATCTTTGTCACGAAGTTCTTAAGAAATTGTCCACCGATTAATGAGTGAGTAACCTCCGGATGAAATTGTACACCGTAAAATGCATGAGGGTATAAACCCTCTTCAGATCGATATGCCGCCACTGGGATAGAATGGGTACTGGCGATAATCTGAAATCGATCGGGCAATCCCAAGATAGAATCTGCGTGAGACATCCATACTTGGTCATCGGCTTTGATACCTTCTAATATGGCATCGGCTTTATCTATCCTGAGATTCGCTTTCCCATATTCTCGCTTATCTGATTTCTCTACCTTTCCTCCCAGTTGTTTTGCAGCCAACTGTGCACCATAACATACTCCCAATACAGGCTTATGTTGCAGGAGAGGCAAGACTTCTAATTCTAATCGATTATCATCATTAACAGAAAAAGGGCTTCCAGATAGTATAATCGCCTTCACATCATCGTCGTATGCTATCTCCGAATTGTAAGGGTGTATTTCAGAGTATACGCCAAGCTCTCTTAAGCGTCTGGCAATAAGTTGAGTATACTGAGAACCAAAATCTAAAATAATGATCTTCTCCATAAGCAGACAAAGATAACAGAAACTGATATGTCAGCTTATTTTAGAGGTATAATCTTTTTAAGACATAATTATTATGAGAGAATATCATTAATTTATCTGCAGCCACTTTATGTAGCCTTCATGCTGAATACTGTGTTTAATATAAATAGTGGCATAAAAAAATCCCGTGTTTAGTAACTACGGGATCTTATATTATATTTTATGGAAGGCTATTTCTTCATAAGAATGGATATATCTGATGTCTTAGAATCCTTAGCTACCATTGAGGTTAGAATAAGATTAGATTGAACACCTTTCTCTTCTAAGTATCTCTTAGTTGCATTCAGTCTTCTTCTCATAAGTGATATATCAGCTTTATTTTCAGACAAATAATTTGTCTTAAGTAAAATCGATTTCACTTCACCTGATTTGATCGTGTTTGCGATTGTATTTAGAAACTTTTGACCATCAGTAGAAATATCGAATTTTTCTTCTTCGAAACTTACTTTTTTGTAATTAGGCTTTTTAGAACCTACTTTAGTCATATTTCTGACTGTGGATACATCATTAATTGCAACAGCTTGAGTACCTAATCTTGGAGGTACTTTAGTAAATCCATCATTAGGACCAGCTTGGAAGCCATTCATATAATTAGGGACTTTACTATTTATGGTCGTAATATTTTTATCTTTAATAACGACTTTAGTTGCGTCACCATTAACAAGAACGACATCTTGTGCAAAGGAATTTCCTGCATATAGTAATATTGCAAGAAATAGGTATTTCTTAAATAAAACTTTCATGGGTATTTTTTTTCGAATTAAAAAATTGACTAAAAAAGGTATTTTAACTCGTTAGGTATTATAATTTGCGACTACTAAGTTCTATCTATTATTTTTAATATGTACGAAAATTCGAATATTTAAGTACAAATGTCGATAATATTTCAATTATTAACGTCTCATTATCAATTATAGTTACTATTTCAGGACGAAATAGTTCGAAAATCAGGGTTTTACCCTATTAAACCTCTGCCTTCTTTGTTCAATTTATTTTCAGTTTGGAGAGTTTTCATGATTTTATCAAGGATACCGTTGATAAATTCCTTGCTTTTAGCTGTACTGTATTGCTTTCCGAGCTCTACGTACTCATTTAGGCTTACTTTGGGAGGAATTGTTGGGAAATTAAGCATCTCTGATACCGCTAATTGAATCAATATGGTATCTACAAGGGCGAGTCTGTCGTGATCCCAGTTTTCGAGTGTTGGAATAACGATTTGCATAAGATCCTCCTGTTGATCCAGGGTTTTCTTTAGAAGAGTCTTCCCAAAATCTTGGACAGTATCATCTTCAGGTAGAAATTCCGAGTATAATTTAAGATTTTCTGTGGGTAGTGCTTTAAGATATTTCTTCACAGCACCTACAACTAATGACTTATCATCTAACCAATTAAAGTAAGCGTCTTCCAGCATTTCATTGAAATACTCATCTTGCCTACAGAATCTATATAATTCTAAGAGCAACTCTAATGTCTCACTGTCATTAGTTTCGTTAGCAACAAAAGATTTGTATGCATCTTTCTTAGCGAATGCTTCGTAGATCTTTCGCGTGTAATCCTTATTTATTTTGGATTCGAACTTTAGAGCTGTAAATTTTTTATTAAGCTCCTTATTAGTCACCATATCTTGTATAAGCTTATTAGCATATAACTTATCTGTAAATTGCTTATCGTAATCAGATGGAAGATGCTTAGACTTACGCTTAATGAGGTCATTCTCTGCGCAAGATGTTATCTCCATAAGGATATAGAGATTATAGAGGAATAATTCATAACTCTGCGTGATACAAAAATCGTAGTTCTTAATTAACTCCTTCTTAGTAACTGCCTTATCCCTGTCAATAGAGTACAGGAGCTGCATTGCTTTTATTCTTACACTTCTTCTACTCAGCATCTTACACAAACATTTTTATGTGACTGAAGTATTATATCACGGACAATCATAATAAAATTAAAATCTACACACACTAAAATTAAGTATGTAGACAAATTTAATATTAAAATTAGTTATCATGTATAAATATGGAAATAATCGTGTATTTTTTTATTCAGTCTAAGCAAGTCTGTATCTAATCGACACTTTGTAAAACATTAGGGCTTGTTATAGCCATGTAACTATCTATCACATCGAGTATACTGTTATAGATTTCGATATCCTTATTAAGGAACTTCTTAGGATTCTTCCACTCTGCTTTTTTTATACCTTCCTTACTTTGTGGTGTCAGCGGTTGATTAGGGGCAGTCATAGCATACCAGTAGGTTTTCTTAAGTGCTCTTTCCTTGTTCTTAAGTCTATACAGATGATGAGTCGTAATAATCTTAGATGATAATTTCAGTTGTGTGACACCTGTTTCTTCCTCGACCTCTCTCATTGCTGTCTGTTTTTTCTTTTCCCCTGGATCCATTTTGCCTTTAGGTAGATCCCATGATCCTCTGCGATAGATAAATAGCAATTCTCTTTTCTCATTCTTAACGATTCCACCACCAGCTTTTACAATTTTGAGAAGTGACTTAAAATCTTTCCATAACTTTTTCAAATTCGTATGGTAGATAGTGATTTCCTCAAATCTATCTGTCTTCTCCATCATGTCTATGTAAGACAATAACATCTTAGTATTACCATTGTAAGGAGCCAAAAGGACACCTTTGGTTTTTTTCTGAGAAACAATATCCGTTGCATCTTTCAGCTGGAGTACATTCTCGTTAATGTATATTTTGTACATTTGAAAACAAATAATTTAATGAGTACAGTAGCTTCTGAGGTTGCCAGAAAACTATTACAAGTCAAAGCGGTAAAGTTACAACCTAATAATCCATTTACATGGGCATCGGGATTAAAATCTCCAATATATTGTGATAACAGAATATTGCTTTCATATCCTGATATACGGACATCTATAAAAGTAGCTCTTAAAAACAAGTTGCTGGCATTTCCAGACATAGATATTGTCGCAGGAGTCGCCACGGCAGGTATTCCTCATGGGGCATTGCTGGCAGATGCCGTCGAGAAACCATTCATCTATATAAGATCTAAGAGTAAGTCTCATGGGAGAAAGAATCTTATCGAGGGGGAATTACCAGAAGGTGCTCGAGTTCTTGTCATAGAGGATCTCATATCTACGGGTATGAGTAGTATGACAGCTTGTGACGCTGTGACAGAGAATGGTGGTCATGTTATCGGCGTATTGGCGATTTTTACATACGGATTCTCCTCAGCTAAGAAGGTATTCACAGATAAGGGAATTCCTATGGATACGCTTTCTAATTATAATGTCTTATTACAAGAGGCTTATGAAAGTAATTATATAACTGAAGAAGAAAAACAGATATTAGAGTCGTGGAATGAAGATCCTAAACTGTGGGATCAGAAACAGCAAACAATCTAAGATCTCAGGTGTAAATAATTAAAGAGCCGGAAATCATGATTACTGCAATGACTTACAGAAACAACAAGTCATTGGATAACAAAATGAAAAGAAATGAAAATCATCAATAAAAGTTCTGAGAAATTCATGTTTGACTACCTTAATGCAACCTCACCTACAGGATACGAGGCAGAAGGGCAGAAGGTATGGCTTGATTACATTAATCAATTCGTAGATGAATCTTATTTAGATGACTATGGCACAGCCTATGGCGTCATCAATCCTGGACAAGATTACAAAGTGGTTATAGAAGCCCATGCTGATGAGATCGCCTGGTATGTCAATTATATATCTGATGATGGCTACATCAGTGTCATCAGAAATGGTGGATCGGATCACGTGATTGCACCTTCTAAGCGTGTCAATATACACACGGAAAAAGGAGTAGTCAAAGGCGTATTCGGATGGCCAGCAATACATGTCAGAAAGGGTAAGGACAATAGCCTATCTCCTAAGCTGGAGAACATATTTATTGACATCGGAGCTAAGGACAAGAAGGAAGTATTAGATATGGGTGTATACGTCGGTTGTATGATAACATTTGATGATACGCTGACTAAGCTTAATAAGAGATGGTATGTAGGCAAAGCTCTTGATAATAAGATGGGGGGCTTCTGCATAGCTGAAGTAGCTAAACTTGTCAGAAAGAATAAGAAAAAATTACCGTTTTCATTATACATAGTCAATGCCGTACAAGAGGAAATCGGACTTAGAGGCGCTGAGATGATCGCTAACCATATCGAACCTGATATAGCTATCGTTACAGATGTAACTCATGACACTTCTACACCGCTGATGAAAGCTAAGGAGCAAGGAGATCTTAAAGGTGGTCTGGGGCCTGTACTGACTCATGCGCCAGCTGTACATAATAAGTTGCTACAATTAGTGGTAGAGGCTGCAGAAAAGAATAAGATTCCATTTCAGAGATCTGCATCGAGTAGAACAACTGGCACAGATACTGATGCATTCGCTTACAGTAACGCTGGAGTACCATCCGTGCTTATATCATTACCACTTAAGTATATGCATACGACAGTAGAAAGTGCCCATGTCGATGATATAGAGAATGTCACTAAGTTAATTTATCATTCATTATTATCAATCAAGAAAAATCACAACTTCAAGTATTTCTGATTTTATAAAACATCCACTGATATCGATTATTAATCTATATATCTATAGCAGTGTCCATATTTCAATAGCTGCAACCTTGTTTGCCGCAGAGACCTACTTTTTCGTTTGCCATGAGATAGATATTCTTTACTTAGGATTGGTCTTCTGTGCTACCCTATTTATCTATTCTATACATCGAATCATTGGTATCTCTAAGCTAAATTCTAATCTTATAGATGGTCGTTATAAGATCATACTGAAGTATCGATCACATCTGAAGATCTATGGAGGTATTGCCTTGATTGGCATTATCTTCTTTCTGATATCCAGTACTTTTAGATACCTCTTCTTTCTTGTTCCATTAGGTATTGTATCAGTATTATATACTCTACCTATCCTCACCAAGCATAGAAGGCTAAGAGATTATAATTATGTCAAAATATATCTAATTGCAATCGTTTGGGCTGGCATTGCAACAGGGCAGATCATGACATCTGGTAGTTCTATCAGTTATATCATCCTTATTTTACTTTTCATAGAAAAGGTCATCTACATCATTGCCATAACTTTACCTTTTGATATAAGAGATCTAGATATCGATCTGTCACTTGAGACTAAGACAATTCCTCAGTCGATAGGTGTCCAAAAAACATATCGCCTTATATATGCTCTACTGACTTTAGGTATGGCACTATATTTTATAGCATGTATGATCGATAATCAGATGCAAGCGATACCTTATATCCTAATCGCGTATGCCATATCTATTATCGCTGTCTACCTATCTAAAGGAAATAAATCTGACTATTATTATTCGGGAATTTTGGACGGCGTAATCGGTGTCAGAAGTCTTATTTTGATACTTGGGGTTTTGAATTATTAGTTATTAGTTATTAGGATTTTGAAACTTTCTATTCTACTACATAACTTTCATTTCCATTGCTTATCACATACTTTACATGCTTTCCTTTCGTCGGTAAGTGAATAGAATTCTGTATACTATCTATCTCTCTGACATATATTGGTGTGGCAAGAGAGATATCATCTTTTGCTTCATGTACCATTATTTTGCAAGGACATTCTATTTCTATATTTTCAAATTTGCGATGCACAACTTCACCTTCTTCCATCACCCAATCAGGAATACCATTGGTGAATGAGGTCCTCGGATGAAAAACAAACACATCATACCAGTTAGTATCTTGAGCTAAATCTATAGAGGCATTCTGATCATCTAATAAAACCACAGATTCCGTGTGTCGCAATCGCTGATAAAGTGGATCTTCGTATTCAGTATTCAGTCGTTCGTTGTACTCTGTTTGATTAATGGTTAGGGGATCATTACCAGTCATTTGCTTCAGTCTTTCTGCGAGAGCATATTCCCAATACGTACCACTATTTCCTTCTTTTATATGGTCATAACCACACAAGACTATAAGTTTACCATTTTGTTTTTTATTCTCTAATTGATATACAATATTATCAGCACCTAACATCTCTCGATTCCCTTCGACATTCCCCCTGGCACTGGCTCCATCATATCCTATGATCTGGTATCCTAAATCTAAAGCTTCTCTTATCATAGAATTAAATTCTGGCTCCTTAATATATGCACCTGTATGCCGCATAGGATATCCGCGAGACTGCATTTTTTTATCAAATATAGTCCCATCACCGAGCATACCCATAGCCTCTAATGCCAAGTATCTATACCCGATATCGTATAAGTCAGCAAGAAGTGTCTTCACATAATGTCTATGTCGTGGAAGATGGTGAGCCTCATTAAACATCACAATCTCGTGTACCTTCGCCTTCTCAATGATGTAATCATCTGCATTATATTGGCTATAAGTCGCATCTATAGTTTGCCATAGAGAATCACTCATAGCTTCTATTGGTTTCTTTCTATGTTCTAACGATTCTAATAATTTCTCATGCTCAGATACACTTGAATAGCTGGTGGCGCTAAATGCAATATCATCTCCCTTTACAAGATAGTAATTTATCTCTCTGTTAAATGTAAATTGCTTTAGATCATAATCTACCTTTTTGATTATATTAGATTGGCAACTTAGTATTAGAATAAACGGGGCTATTAGGCATAACGATCTCATGAGATTCAGGTATTATATGTGTATTTATAAAGAGCTATTGGCTCTATTAAAAATCTATTCTAATGACATCCGATAGGAGAACCAGGAGGCATCTTTGCTAAAGTCGGAATTTTAAACGTTTCTAATTCCTTGTTGCTATCAGAAAGCAAATGTGTCAAATAGCGACTGTGAGCTTGTCGGTCACTTTTACTTTTTTTCTCTATAACAATAATCTTATTTAAGCTCATGGCTGCTTCTGCATTAACTTGCTTATTAATAGAATGATCCATTTTTAGTTGTAGCAGATGTATGAACAGCGTTTTCTCTAGCATCATCTTGTACTTATCATTGCCATCTATGCCAGCGATATATTTAATGATATCGTCTATGTAGTCATTTAGATTCCAACTGTCTGATCCTTCAAGATCGATTCTCGCAAGCCGTTGTGGATCCAAGAGAAAACTCAAAGTATAAGAAGCCACAGCTTCTGCCGCAGAGATCGGATCTAAGAGGCTTCCTGTCGTTCCCTTAAATGTCTCTCTAGTCCGTGGATAGCCGTATGCCACAGGAGGTATGATATCAGTCAGCTCCTTTGGGATCATGAGAAAGTCTACATCTAATGTATGCAGTAGACTTTGTAATGCCTTTTTCTGTACAGCTTCATCTACTGGCTCAAAATTAACAGGTTCTGGTTTTTCGCTATACTCAAAATAATAACCACCAATCAACTTAGCCACTGCATCTACCTGATATCTATGCATTAGATAGGCAGGCACTAATGTCTTTTCTATTTCCGAGTAAGGCTCTCCTTCCTTTATAGAATTTATACCCATATTATCCAATACATGTTTTCTCAAGACAGAGATTCTTTCTAACTCGCCTATCGGGTCTGTCCCATTATCCCATAAGTGTGCATAAGGATGTAAGCCTCCCTTGGGTCTAGCATCTTTATCTGTGATAAATAAATAATCCAATTTCGAATTTTCAGTCAGCACAGATTTCAAGAAATCATCTTCACTCTCACCGCTATCAGGATATCCGTAGCCATATAAGATTGCTCGCTTATCCCAATCGCCGATTTTCTGATCGTATGCCTTAGAGAAGTCTATTACATCATTGTCCATCTCTACATAAGGATGTGGGTAATCCATCACTGAAGATCTATCACTGTAACTGGCAGCAAAATTGTGAGCAAGGCCTAATGTGTGCCCTATCTCATGTGCAGACAATTGTCGCAGTCTATCCAGTGCCATCTGCAGCATTCTGGGATCATCACTTTCCTCGTCAAAAGGAGAAAGAATACCTTGAGCGATCAAATAATCTTGCCTGACTCTCAGTGAACCCAGACTGACGTGCCCCTTAATAATCTCTCCAGTCCGAGGATCAGCAACTGAGGCGCCATAAGACCAACCTCTCGTAGATCGATGGACCCATTGTATCATATTATATCTTACGTCTAAGGGATGTGCTCCATCCGGCAATTCCTTGATCTGAAAGGCGTCCCTGTAACCTGCCGCTTCGAAGGCTTGGTTCCACCATTGTCCACCCTCTATAAGAGCAGTCTTGACTGGTTCTGGGCAACCTCTATCTATATAGTATATGATGGGCTCTACTGCATCACTTAGTTGCAGATCTGGATTAGATTTAACTAATCTATGTCTGAGGATGTGGCGTTGTTCCATATCACTTCCGATCGGAGAAGCATAATCGAAAAACCGATCATAGAAATATCCTGATTCTGGGTGGAAAGCTCTGGGTACATAATCATCGTCTGGCAACCGAACGAAAGAATGATGCAAACGGACAGTGACCAACTCTGGGGTCGGAGTGACAGATTGGATTTCTTTCCCTTGGCCGTCTCCCTTGAAGGTAAGTAAACCCTCCAGTTCTGTATTATCTGGAAAATTTAATAGTCCCTCCACGTATACGGCACTGCGATCTTTGTCTAACTTATACTGCCCTTCTTTTCTTTGCTTCAGCCTCTGTGTAATTTTATGAGCATCCTGTAATAAGAAAGGTGTAGCATCTACATTATACAAGCCATTCTTCTTATCGATAATCTTAAATCCAAATATGACTGACTGCGCAAATGCTTCCGCCACAGCATCGACCTCATCTGGATTATCGCTAACCGCTCTATACTTCTGATTACCTTCGATCAATAACATCTTCTTACCAGATCGGTAAAATCTCACTACTCGGTTAGATCCCAATTGGCCTCTGTCCAGTCCTATATCATTAGACCCAATGCCAGCTGCTAGACTATTGACGTATAGGAATTCCTCTCCTATTCTATCGTCTAATATATGCAATATCAACTGTCCGGTGGTGTCTTGCCAGGTAAAATCAATAAACCCTTTCTGACTCTGACTTATCAGTGTCCACGGGCAGATTAGTATGATGAGTAATTGTATTATTTTCATCTCATAGATATGTGAGATGTAAGATAGTGAATTAAGTAAAATTCTGATGGACAGAACACTTTAGCTATTCATAAAATTGGAAATCATCAAAGCTTGTAAATACCTTATCGTCTAAATCATCGTAGATTCTTATATTAGATGGTCCACTACTATCTGATCTATCAGAAGAAAGTAACAAGCCATCAAAATCTTTGTAATTATCCCACGGCCAGATTCGAGATGCTTCTTCTTGACTGGCATCTGGATAAAAATTCCACTGCTTAATTAAGTGATCTTTTTGATCTATATAAACTTGGTATTTATTATTAGGCGTATCACCTACATTATCAAAGGTCAATTCCAGAATATCTGCCATATCTCCTACTACGGTGGTATCAGACTTAATGTATTTTACATTTACACCAGGATCATTGAGTTTGAAGGGCATGAACACCCAGTACATATCATTAATCCATATACTTTTCCCTCTTGTGAGTTTCTGAGAAAGCGCTTCTCTGTCCAATACCTCTACCCCATTATATGCATACTTACCAGAGAGATCATCCAGATTAACTAAGTAAACAGATGAGTCTTTGGGTGACTCTATTCTAACTCGATTATGCAATTTATCCCACACCAAATGTCGAGATCCAAAAAATGTCCAAGACACATATTTTAGATCATTCCACTTCTCAACGCCTCCCATTGCATCCATCATTTTCGAAACCAATTGTGCCGCCTTTTTATCCTTAATTTCTTGTGTAAATGATTCGGGAAGCTGATCTGACTTTTTTCTACTTGGCTGAGGGTTACAAGCTGTTAAAGTGATCAGAACTACAAATACACTAATTTTTAGCTGCATGATTTTCAAATTCATTTGTTTTTTATTTCTGTATACCTCTTGAGTATTTATTCAGAAATTAAGTATTATTGACATTAAAAGGTCTCATATCATATTGATATTATTGAGTTGTAAGTTAGATTATGTCCAATAAATGTGGTCAATCAGGATGGCATAAATGCTATATCGATATTCTATTGAAATGTATGTTTAATTAAAATTAGATATCTGAAGGGTAAACCATAGTTGCATCCGTTCGTATACAGCTAAGCAAATTACTGAATCAAAAATGCTTAGAAATTAAATGAAAGTTAGAAATTTAAAGGGCTGATTACGAATACTAATAGCCCATTTTCTTTAGCCTCTTGGCAGCTTTCTTTTCTTTAGGTGTTTTTGAAGCCTCTTTTTTTACAGCTTTTTTTGCGTCTTTACCTTTTCCCATGGTTTCTATTTATTCTTTATTAACTAATAATCGCATGGCTTTCTTAGGAAGAAAACCAACTAATTAAGACTTACAAATGTAAACTTTTTCTTCGATTGTCTAAGATATTGACACATTCTCTTCATAGCTGCATATGTAAAGTCGGTTTGTTGATTACATGTCCACTGAACCCTAATTATCTTTTTTTACAGGACAGGTATAATACCTCATCGACTAACTTTTCTTCGACTATATCTAATGATGCTTTTCCTACAGACTCTATCACAGTTTTATAATTTAATTTCATATCACAATTATCTAATGATTTAGTATTTGACTCTAAAGGCTCAATGAAAATTATAGTCCCGTCATCACTTAAGCTTTCTTTAATAGAACTCAACATCTTATATCGTTTTGTAAAATGATGAAAAGTGTTTCGCAGTATTATTCGATCTACTTTAGATCCTAATTGTGCATTAGTCTTACTCCCCTTTACGACTTTAATAGATCTTTCATTTTTGAAGAATAATTGCTTATGGCTTTTGAGTTTATTTTTCAAAAATTTCACTAATGGAAGTTTAACTTCATTCAGTATAAAGTCGTTATTTGGATATACTAATGAAAGTATAAATGCAAGATCACCGGTCCCTGTCCCTATATCTACAACTGTCTCACCGGGCTGAACATTAATAAATTGCAACTCTTGCAATAATGTTGTGTCAGACGTCAAATCATACGGCGGATCACCACTAATATACCCTCCTATAGCCATAGACAATAAGTCAAAATTGTCACTAAGAATTTTAATGTCTGACTTTTTAATCGATTTAGGTAATTGAGAATCAGGAAGACTTTTCTTCGCAACCCTCTTGATATAATTAAAAGGTAGCTTATATAACTTAGTTGCATGGAGAGCATTGAAAACTATAAAAGAAAGAGCATCATCATCTTGCTCGACCATACGCCACCTCTCTTCTAAATCTACTAATTTCTTCTGATTCTTAACTGTTCCCAGCATGGCAGATCTATAGTCGGTAAGTGCTTCTTGTAAAGAGTCTTCTAATGGAGAGTTTTGGGAAAACACAGGTATGCAGTAGATGCATAATATCAGTATACTATAAATTTTCATACTCATGAATTCTTTACCTTAACGTTAAGCAGATTATAATGTAGCAATCCCATTTATAAGAACTTTAATTTCGACTCTTTTAATTTAAATTAGTTGCGAATATACTATAAGACTTACTCCTGTGCTGAGTATACATTATATACACATTGAAAATTAGATATAAATAAGACTGGAGTATAGAATATTCCATTTACAAAAAAGAACTCATAAAAATGAACCTGAAGCTATCAGCGGTGTATTAAGGGGCAATAAAAAACATTACAAATGAAAAAGAGCTGTTTGTTTTATTTCCTTTTAGCTTATACAATATATATTTCTGGAGCTTATGCTGATACTCCATTATCGACATCACCTACTAAGATCGTATCCATCACACAAGAATTATACGAGATAGAATATTACGAAGAGCAAGTCATACTCTGGAACTCAGAAGTCTTACAAGATAACTCTGATGCCAATGCATGGATGAATTACTACTTAGCTTGCCGCATAGTGAATATGCTGACACCAGAACTGAATCCTCACGATCTGACTGACATCTATACTAAGATGTCCCATCAAGTAGCAGGAAGCTATGAGCATCATTACCTATCTTATCTCGATGGTAAGGGAGACCCATCGTTATTCTACCACATCGAAGCCGCATTCCAGATGGACCCTAATCGTACAGAAATCCTCAGTCATCTTGTGAATTTCTATGCTGTCAATGGTGACGAAGAAATGATGGCACGATATAATAAACTATGGCTGGACAGTGGCGAAATCTCATCAGGTATACTTACGTGGAATTACAATGCATTGATTGCACTGGAACAAGATGCCATCCTTCTGACATACGGAGATAATGACACCTACCCTGCATGGATGTTACAGCAAGTACATGATATACGCCCAGACGTCAAGCTTATCAATATGCACCTTCTCAAAAAGAGACCTTATATCGATCAAGTATTCAAGGCTTGTAATATTCCGATTTATCCAAGTCAAGCTAATGAAGAATTAGTATGGGAAACGGATCTTCTGCCTATCGTCGATCATATGTTTGGTCATTCGGATAGACCGGTGTATGTCAATGTGACCTTACCGAAAAAAATCAGGGATCGCTACAGAGATGTTTTATATACTGTGGGGTTGGCATTTAAATATTCTGCTGATCCATTTGATAATATGGCAACACTTAAGAACAATTACGAAAATAAATTCCTAACGGATTACCTGCGTCTGGGGTTCTCCTATGACAAAAGTGTCTCCGTCCTTAATTCTCTTAATGTCAATTATCTTCCAGCTTTTATATCATTGTATAAACATTATGTCAAAAGTGAAAACTATACCAGAGCGAATAATATAAAAGAAGTCATACAGAATATAGGGCAAGCAAGTGGCAGAGCAGAAGAAGTCGCCAGCGTATTAGAAAAACCAAGAACTCTTAACAAAGCAATAGAATCACATTTCGACATTAAGCGAATCGACAAAAATATGGCTGTGGTAAAACCCGGACTATACGCTGCAGAGACAGAAACATCTAATGAATTTTATAATCAATTCCTCATGGATCTATTGAAGCAAAAGGAGTTTGATCTATTAGAGACTTGCAAGTCAGCTAAGGTAGACTGGATAAAGATGCTGCCTGCAAAACACAAAGGTCTCAGTGAGAGTGAAATCTATAAAAATGGTATTCCTGACAGCCCTCAGCTACCTGTAGTCAATATCAGTTATGAAGCAGCAGAGGTCTATTGCGAATGGCTTACAATGGTATACAATGGATATGAAAAGAAAAAGAAATACAAAGAAGTCCTCTTCCGTCTACCTACAGAACAAGAGTGGGTGGATGCTGCCAGAGCGGGAAAGCAGTCAGTCACATATCCTTGGGGTGGCTATTACTACAAGAATGCAAAGGGTTGCTTTCTATCTAATTTTGAATCCAGCAGTGAAGAACCATGCGTGGACTGTAAAGTAGATTCTCCTGATAGAGATGGTGGCTTTTTCTTAGTCAATACAGATGCATACTTTCCTAATGATTATGGACTATATTGTCTGTCAGGGAATGCCGCGGAGATGGTCGCAGGAGGTCAGATTGTCGTGGGAGGTAGTTGGCAAGATATACCTTCGGAATGCACTATAGACTCTAAGAAAGAATATACCCAAGCGAGTCCTACAGTAGGCTTTAGAGTGTTTATGGAAGTCATTCGGTAGATAATCGTATGATTTGTTACACTTAATATTGCGGAAAGAACAGATATATTACAATGTCAATGTCAATTACAATGTCATTTACAATGTCATTTACAATGTCAATTACAATGTTAATTACAATGTCAAGGTCAATATCAAGATCCATTGCAATTGCAATTTCAATTATTAGGATCTTCTAAATAATGTATGTATGACATGCGGGGTCAGAATGATATGATAAATTTAAATATGGAAAAGACAAAGAAGATCTCGCAATCATACAACACAGGAAATATAGTTGCTGCCTATCCAGTTCTCTATCATAGGGGAAACAATGATTATATAAATTCATGTTGCGAAATCGGGACGATATAAAATAAATTTGGGCATATTCAACAAGAAATATAAGAACCAATCAGACGAGGATCTGATGACATTACTTGCTAAGGGAAGTGAAGGTGCATTCAATGAGCTCTATGCTAGATATGCAGAATCGTTGTACCATTTTTTCTATAAGATGCTGTATCAGAATGAAGAATTCGCTGCAGATTTTTGTCAGAATTTATTTATGAAAGTTTTTGAGAAGGTGGATAGTTATGATGTGCAATATAAGTTCTCTACCTGGATCTATACTATGGCATCGAATATGTGCAAGAACGAATACCGACGTAATAGTAGAAAAAGACCGACCATTTACTTAGATCAAAAAATAAATATAACTGAGCCACAAGCACCCAAGAAAATTGATCAAGATATCTTCCAGACTCATCTTCAGGAAGCCATTAATAAACTGGACGAAAAACATAAGCTTTGTTTCATTCTACGATACCAAGAAGGTAAAAGTATTTCAGACATCAGTGAGTTACTCGATTGCCCACAGGGAACAGTGAAGTCAAGACTACACAATACACTTAGGAAACTATCAAAAGAACTCTATCTCTTTGACCCAAAGAAAATTACAAATAGGATATGAACAACTTTAATAATAAAATAGACCATCTGTTAGCTAATTACTCTTTTGACCAATTAGGTGATCAGGATAAGCAAATGATACAAGAGCATATATCAGAGGCAGAATATGAGATGCATCAAAACATAATATCTGCAGCTGGATCAACTGGAAAACAGAACTTACCTACCTTACCACCTCACCTCAAATCGAATCTAACCAAGAGCTTCCAAAACAGAATACAATCACGAAGACCATCTTTACTGAAGAAAACATTAAAGGCGGCAAGCTGGCTACTCATAGGTGGTCTAATCGGATTTTTCTACAGCAATTATGATACTGAACTAACAGACACTAACTATCAGAAGTCGTCAGCTATCTCAATCACAGACACGATCTACATCACACAAATAGATACCATTATAAAAACAATCGAATCCAAACCTAAAGTTATCATCAAAGAGCTCATCAAAGTAACCGACAACAAAGTGCCATCACCCACTCTGAACACACCTATACAAACTAACCCTATGGCAAGCACTTCTAATCAGGATGAAGCGTCGCAGATAGAAAGCAGCAATTATTTTAATAATGTAGAGCTTACAGACCTGACTAATACTAAGATCGGTATTACTGTAGGACAGGAAGCGGACTTGATGGAATTATTACAATTGATGCCTTCTGATGGGTTGGAATAAATTTGTTTAATAGGACTAACTATGTATTTGTTTCAAGCATACATCATCTCTGCTACGAGCTGTGACTAGCGAAGTAAACCGAAAATATATAGCAGAGGTTATCGCATATTCCGCTCAGCTTCTGGAAAGATATCCTTACTTGGATTAAACTTAAATGGATATGTGGATTGCTTAATAAAGCCCTTAGGAAATGTTTCTCTATTAAGTCCAGTACCACTCGGCCAATCATCTCCTGGTAGATAATAAGTACCCAATATTGATATCAATGAATGGAAACATGACGACAGAGTTCTTTCCATAATACTGAAATCAGCCGAGTACACATTACGGTGATCCTCAGTTAGTGAGTAATTCAGGGAACTGAAAACAAAGTATAACCAGCAAGGATAATACGACTAAGAAAATGGATAAAATTTCACTAATTTTTCATTCGCCTATTTTAATATTTTGGATGCCATAGAATTGGTTTTCAGAACACTAAAATATGCTAATATATACTTACTGCCGAAACTCATTAGAATTATAGACCTACAAAATGTTTTGTAAATAGCACTACCTTTAATCTTCTAATGAACTTCAATTTTGAAAAATACATTCTACAAGTTACCGAAGCTACGGCTGCTGTAGAAATCGAAATCATACAATCCTTATGGAGTGGATACGGACGGATATCTCGGTATCGGTTAGACAATGCACCCTCAGATACAGTAGTCGTAAAATGCATATCACTCAATGAATCTAATGACCATCCAAGAGGATGGAATACCACATACTCCCATAATCGCAAGGTAGAATCCTACAAAGTGGAAACCCACTGGTATGAGAAATGGAGTGCAAAATGTTCCGACCATTGTAGAGTGCCGAAAATGATCGGATCCTATTCAGAAGGTCATGATCAATGGATCATCATGGAAGATCTTAATATATTCTTTCCGCTAAGAAAATATGAATTGCAACTATCAGAAATAAAAGTATGTCTTAAATGGTTAGCTAATTTCCACAATACTTTCTTATGCTCTGAGCCTAGCGGCTTATGGAAAGTCGGCACCTACTGGAACTTAGATACTCGACCTGATGAATACAAAAAGATCGAACATCAAGAACTCAAAGCAAAGGCACATCTGATCGACAAAGCACTCAACCAATCTAAATACCAAACCATCGTACATGGCGATGCCAAACTTGCTAACTTTTGCTTCTCCGAAGATGGCGAAGAAGTAGCAGCTGTCGACTTCCAGTATGTAGGTGGTGGCTGTGGCATGAAAGATGTCCAGTACTTTCTCGGAAGTTGCCTATCCAGTCATGAATGTGGACTGTACGCAGGCCAACTTTTAGATTTCTACTTTTCAGATTTAGAGAGACACTTTGATACTAACAAATACGACTTCGAATTCAAAGACCTGGAGGAGGAGTGGCGAAAAATGTATCCTATAGCTTGTGCTGATTTTACCCGCTTCTTATTAGGATGGATGCCCTCACATGAAAAGGTCAACAAGTATAATCTGCGGATGGTGAATATTGTTTTAGGGGAGCTATAAAAGACCTACTTCCCTCTACTCTAGCCAAAAAGCATTTTTCGAATATAAAATTTCAAGAGTTCGTTGACCTCACAGTAATTTTCCTTTACTACTTTAATGTCTGTTAGCTTCGGCATGTGTTCTGCAAAGTAGATCTGATTATTAGCCATCTCAAAAAGCGTACTGGCAAAAGAATGAGGATAAGGGAATTTAGGATTTACTTCTAATATCACTTCTGCGACCTTTTGCGTCAGTGCTTTATAACTTTTATAAAAGCCTTGCTTATTTTCTTCGTCTATATTCTTCGTATGATAGGCCTTAGCTGATTCTGCGATAATGATTCGATGTAGAATTTTCTCATTAACAAAATCTACTGATGGATTTTCCTTACTGGCATCGACAAAATTATCGACGATGACATCCAGCTTCCGATTAGGGTCATCGATATTCATAGTATTATAATCTATGAGGTAGCTCACCCAATTCCAATACCACACCACAAGATAAAGCAGCATAAAGTGCTTATTCTCAAAATAGCGATACAGCGAAGTCTCATTAGACCCCATCTTTACAGCCAGTTTCTTAAATGTAAAAGCTTCGAAACCTATCTCATCCAGTAGTATAATGCTATGAGTTATTATACTTCTCCCCAGTTTACTCTGTAGCGGATCCTTTATCGACAAGCCTTCTGGTATTCTTATATCTGATAGTATTAACATATAGAAAGCAAATTATGGAATAAGAACTAATATGTATGAATATAATACTTACGAAGATAAACTTTATACTTATATAATTGTAAGTATTACTAATATTTGTATTATTGTAACTAAATTGAAAATATGAAGAATCAACTATCACATCTAAAGAGTGATATACCATCAAGTATTGTTGTCTTTTTTGTCGCCTTACCATTATGTTTAGGTATTGCATTAGCCAGTGGAGCACCACTTTTTTCTGGCCTAATAGCAGGTATTGTAGGAGGAATAGTCGTCGGTGCATTAAGTGGATCTAACATCGGAGTTAGTGGACCTGCCGCAGGATTAGCAGCAATCGTATTGTCCGCCATTGCTACTTTAGGAAGTTTCGAGAACTTCTTACTTGCAGTAGTGTTAGGAGGTATTATTCAACTAATCTTTGGAATACTAAAAGCAGGAGTCATCGGTTATTATTTTCCTTCTTCTGTGATTAAGGGGATGCTGACAGGAATCGGAATTATAATTATACTTAAGCAGATTCCTCACTTTTTTGGTTATGATTCTGATCCCGAGGGAGATTTTTCATTCCTCCAAGTAGACGGAAGTAACACCTTCTCTGGCATCTTGGATACATTTAGTAACATTAGTCTTGGATCTACTGTTATTGGCATAATTGCATTGTCGATATTATTGCTCTGGTCCACTGTATTATCCAAGAAAGGGAAGATCTTTCAATTAATTCAGGGACCTCTAGTAGCTGTAGTTACTGGTATCATATTCTATATATTAACAGAATCTAACTCTAAGCTTGGGATAAGTGCAGAACATTTAGTGAGCGTTCCTGTTCCGGAAGATTTTGATTCATTTCTTGGACAGTTTAGCTTCCCTAATTTTGGCGCTATAACCAATCCAGCAATTTGGGTAACTGCATTTACGATCGCCTTAGTGGCAAGTTTAGAAACATTGCTCTGTGTAGAAGCCACAGACAAGTTAGACCCACATAAAAATGTAACGCCTACTAACAGAGAGTTATTCGCTCAGGGTGCTGGTAATATTGTGTCTGGTATGATAGGTGGCTTGCCGATAACACAAGTTATTGTTAGGAGTTCGGCTAACATACAATCAGGTGGACGAACTAAAATGTCAGCTATAATTCACGGATTTCTGTTATTGATATCTGTTATTTTGATTCCTACCCTACTTAATAAAATACCATTATCTGTATTAGCGGCGGTCCTTTTCATAGTTGGTTGGAAGTTAGCGAAGCCTGCTCTCTTTAAGAAAATGTATGATCTGGGGTGGATGCAATTTATACCATTTATAGTCACCGTCTTAGGGATTGTATTTATCGATTTACTATATGGAATAGGACTGGGGCTTGCAGTAGGCATTGTCGTGATTCTAATAAGAAGTTATCAGAACTCTCACTTTCTACATAAGGTACGAGGAGAAGATGGAAGTGGTAAAATGAAAATGACATTAGCAGAAGAAGTAACCTTCTTTAATAAGGGAGCTATTCTCAATGAGCTGGATAGTCTTCCTGAAAATTCTTACTTAGAACTGGATGTTAGAAAGACCAGATTCTTAGATAATGACATCATAGAAATATTAGACGATTTCGCCTTCAAAGCCAAAGAAAGAAACATAGATATCAAGTTAATTTCTGAAAGAGGCATCATAGAAAACCCTCCGAGTTATATCGAATTTTTTAAACTCGACATTATAGATCCAATTCTTCCTAACGTATAAAATATAAAAAAATGAAAAAAGAAAATGAAAAATTTGACATCCGTAATATCTTAAAGTCCGTCATAAAGCCTATAAGTTCTTTTCAAATAAATACGGAGGTTAAGCAGACATCAGAAACTGATATCAGGCCTAATCACCAACCCAGTTGGATGTATAGAAATGATTAGCTACTTTCTATAAGATAATGTATTCACTATATTAGTATTTAGGAAAGACAGAATTTTAATCATTTAATTAAAGTAAAATAATGGAAAATTTACTAACAGATCATACACACAACAAGGACTCTCAGGCTGCCTTAGACTCTAATTCAGCTATGCAATTGCTCAAGGATGGCAACCAAAGATTTCTAAGTAAATCACCGATAAACAGAGATTTTGACAAACAAATAAATCTAACTGCAACTGGTCAGTACCCTTTTGCCTCTATCGTCAGTTGTATAGATTCCAGAATTCCTACAGAGATTGTATTCGATCAGGGGATCGGAGACATATTCAATGCACGGGTAGCTGGTAATTTTGTCAATAAAGATATTCTGGGCAGTCTGGAGTTTGCATGTAAGCTGGCTGGATCTAAGCTTATCGTCATCATGGGACATACTTCTTGTGGAGCTGTCAAAGGTGCTTGCGACCATGCAGAATTAGGAAACCTGACAGGTATGTTAGAAAAAATAAAACCTGCTATGGCTAATGTAACTACAGAAGATGGTGTAGATAGAAGTTCTAAGAATTTAGATTTTGTCAATAAGGTCGCTATAGAGAATGTGAATCTCACCATTGCCAATCTAAAAGCCAATAGCCCCGTCCTACATGAAATGATGGGTAGCGGAGAGATAGATGTAGTCGGTGCAATGTATGACGTCGCAACAGGAAAAGTGTCATTCCTATGAGAAAACTCTGGCTATTATGTGGCATCATCTTCATGATGCCACCTCTATTGTCTGCTCAGGAAAGTAATCTTGGCAACTGGATGTTGTTATTTGGTAATAAGAAAATTAACGAAAAACTCAACTGGCATCATGAGCTACAATATAGAAATTACGATGCCATAAGTGACCTCGAACAACTACTTCTTAGAACTGGCATAGGATATAAGATCGCAGACAACACGAACCTATTGCTGGGATATGGATTCATCAGAAGCGAAAACTACGATCAACCAGACAGCAAGTTCGTTGTCAGTGAGCACAGAATCTTCCAGCAACTGATCACTAAGCAAATCATCCACAAATTACGTCTGCAACACCGCTACAGATTCGAGCAACGCTTAGTGGAAGATAACTTTAGGCTCCGATTTAGATACTTTCTTGGTCTAGCCTACCCATTGTGGAAAGATGAAGCCAGTCCCAAAGAACTATACTTCAGTATGTACAACGAGATATTCCTGAATACTAAGAGAGATGTATTCGATAGGAATAGACTCTATAGTGGTCTTGGATATAGGCTTAATGAGACCTTTAGATTTGAGTTTGGATATATGAATCAGTTTCTGAATGCCGGGAACAGGGATCAGCTTAATTTGGTTTGCTTCTTTAGTTGGTAGGGGTTGGTATTAAAACCTAAATCAAGTTCAGGAATACTGAATAGTTCTCCAAACAAACACGTTGCAATTAATGACATATTAATAATTCCATAAGCAAAAACAGAAATAATCGCAACTCTGTTTTTAGTAGTTCGTACAATTCCCTTTTTCGATTCTTCGCTAAAGAAATTCCAGTATGCTCATCAAACATACAAACACCTTCAAGGAAATATCTTGATAAAAAAGAAAATATTTACTTGTTGACGGAACAAGGAATTCGACTAACTCCAATTATCGTTGAATTGAGATTGTGGGGCGATGCCAATTTGAAAGAGTTTAACCAAATAGATAATTATAGAAGGTTTGAATTCAGATAAATCTGTATTGATTCAATCGGTCCAAGCTAATAATAATTCTATGTTGGTAAATTTCCCTGATTCTTAAGTTTATAGTTAAATGGTCATGTGCCAATAATATAAGATGGACTTATTTGGTTGTTTCTTTAATTCATTTAAGCAGGCATAATCTGCTGATTCGATGGTTAACTACTTTATGTCTTAATCTACTTAATGATCAATTGGACTCATGTCTCCCTTCAGTATTTTGCCGTGAGATAAGCGACACTTGCAGATGCAGCCAAAGTATATATGTTCTAAAATGAACTTGCATCAGATAGCCTGAGCCAAATGATCTGATCCCTTTTCCAATCTTTTGAAATTCCTCTTTGTTTCATCAGTTGGTTTCTTTTCTCTTCGTGCAATCGTGAAGCAGGTTTCTATGGTATTTTCTAAGACATTTATTTTGTGAAACATCATAGCCTGCATCTACAGACTAAAACTTTCAACTATGACTGCCATTCGCAAAGCATCAAGAACGTGCTGATTAGTAGTAATAAATTGATCAATTTCTGAAAGCGTTTGAGTAAATTTCATATTGCATAATAGATTCTTTGTGAGAAATTTTCGTTTTCTTCGATAGAAATGTTATAATGTATAATGCAACTTTTAATTTATTTGTTGATCACTGAATAACAATCTATTAATATTTTCGAAACTTGAGCTATCATTAAATCATCATCTTAAAAACTATTTAGTACCAGTTACCCACATGGGATTAAAAGCTGCTGAACGTGGGGACGGATACTCCAGAATATACACTATATAAAGTTCGTATGTCAAGGTTACAGTCCATTCACTTTAAAAAATAACTAACAAATGGAAAAATTTATTTTTGATAATCAAGATAATTTAATACGGATAGCTTTTACAGCACCATTAATTTATGCAATTGTAATTCTGGGGATTAGATTGGTTGGAAAGCGTTCGACTTCTCAAATGAATAGCTTCGATTGGATTGTTACAGTAGCTGTAGGATCACTCGTATCATCCACAATAATATTAAAAAGCATCTCTATTTTAGAAGGCGCTTTCTCTATCTTCTTACTTCTTATAATGCAACTTATACTTACTAAGATACTATCTTATAATACAGTATTACAAAAATTAGTTCGAGCAACACCTCAACTGCTGGTCTACGAAGGAAAATATCTTGAAGATAATCTTATTACTGAGAGAGTAGTTAAAGGTGAAATCTTATCTGCAATAAGACATAGAGGTATTCAAAATATCAGTGATGTTCATGCAGTTGTCTTAGAAACAGATTCTACTTTTAGTGTAATTAAAAGCACTGACAACAATGACTGCTTTACGCTACAAGATGTTGATGGTCTACCTGAGGGCCTGAAAGAAGACTTGGAGAAACGAAATGCAGGTTAACATGGAATAGCTCCCGTACTCCTAATGTTCTTACCGTCGAGAATAATTCATACAGCTTTAAATATCTCTGCATTATCTTTGTATCTTGGCTATTCCCTTTATGTATCCATGCATAAAAAAAGCAACCTAAACATGGTTTAGATTGCTGTTTACTTTTGAAATGTAATATTATCCTACGTTGTTAATAAACGACTTTAAATTCTCTCTAGTGTCTCCAACTTTTTTCTGAAGTCTACCTAACAACTCATCCTCTTTACCTTCTTCGTAGGCTAGGTCGTCGTCGGTTAATTCCGCATACTTTTGCTTTAGAGAACCCTTAATCACATTCCAGTTACCTTTTAACTTGTCATTGAATGAACTCATAATTATAATTTTATTTTATTGTACAATAGCGTACACTTTTGTTACTTATTAAGAGCAACAAATGTTCGCTTTATTATCAAAAAGTTTTAGAAAAGTAGAGAGAAAACGATCATTCTTATCTGTTATGTAGTTAATTAGATAAATACAATTTAAAAACAAATTCTATGGAAGCCATCAGCGAAGTATTATCTGATAATTCAACAATTATACTGAATAGTGCAATAATCTTTATAGTCATTCTTGTGATCACAAGAATTGCAGGCCTAAGAACATTTGCGAAAATGTCGCCCATAGATTTTGCAAGCACAATTGCAATCGGTTCTATCTTGGCCACAACAATTTTAAGTTCTAAGACATCTTTAATAAACGGAACATTTGCTCTTATGACTATTGT
>ENA-ORXM01000835-ORXM01000835.1-marine-metagenome-genome-assembly--contig:-NODE-835-length-48117-cov-9.751415_pt1 | contig 48117 bp, 44 predicted proteins | sample MGYA00237867_ERZ511480 | MGnify/ENA primary metagenome ERZ511480 (study PRJEB26309, sample SAMN06266103) | marine metagenome | isolation source: Algal blade | place: United Kingdom:Sidmouth, United...
GCTGTTTTAGGTGTGACCTGCCACTCCATACCGGCATTTAGCTGACCGGACGGCACCCACTGACTGTCGTAGAGATCAACGCGCGTTGTAGGGCCTGAAATTTCGTAAGTACCGTCAACTGTCGAGGCCGGGAAGGAATCGATGTAAGCTGATTGCGTTTGCACGACGTCGTAAGATAATGAATTATAATGTGAGGCGCCAACTGATGCCCCTACAAAAGGCGTAAGTGTTTTATAACCTTGCGACTTCACAATGGGACTTAAATAGTGTCTAGCCCCAGCTTCTAGATCGACGCGCCTCATATCCGTAAAGTCATATCCAAAAGTCGCGATGTTTGTACTTCCGCCCACTACGATTGTTTCAACAGGTGCACCAACGGCTACGCCGGCCGCATCATAATCTTGGACAGATGTAAGCTCATAAGGTGTTGCGGAAATTGCCGCTGCAGTGGACGCCTCTTTACCTTCTGCGTAGGAATATCCTGCATTTGCGAATAAAGTCGTCTTAGGCGTCAAGATATATTCAGCGCCGCCAGCTATTCTCAACGGCGTAGAGTAAACATCATCATAAGAAATATCTGGTGCGTTCAAAGCATCAAATTGGCTAGCCGCAAAAATATCGGCTTGTGTAGGAGCAACCGGAACGCCATCTGCATTACGAGTCTCGGCGTTTGCTGTATAGGTCGTTGTTGTAACTTGTCCATCTGCAGGAACACCGTCGACAAAAACTTGATTATAAGTTTGCGGATTATAACCCGCTGCCGGATCCAAATCCGTTACTTCATTAAAATTGAAAAGGTTTCCCGAAACGCTTTTCTCAACGCCCAATGACATGGACCCGCGAAAACGCGGCTTGCGCATTTTTTTCTTGCGCGGGTGATAATTGGCCGCTTGCTGATGAGCTACACCTGCATGTGAGCCATAACCTTGTTTGGCATATTGACCGCCGCCGAAATTCGGCTGCTGCGGAAAACCGCCGGCAGTGCCGAGCGTGACTTGTGAGGGATGACAGCCTTGCGGGATAGGCGCTTGCGGCGAATAAACCTGACACGGATCGCGCTGTGCTTGGTATTGATGTTGACCGTGCTGTGACTGCCCGCCGCCATATTGATACTGAGACGATTTGGCGTGATGGCCTTGGCCACCGCCGTTAAAGACATTGCCTACGCCCCCGAGCCAAGAACAGCCTGAAAGTAATACCGCCGATAAAGTGCACACAGCTAAGCGCATCTCGTTCCTCCAAATAAGTCGTCCTGAAAGACACAGGAAAACTATGGTTAACGTGAGGAATGACGTGGTTTGCTTAACAAGGCGTTTACTTGGCGGTTTTTTTTAAGATTTAGAGGAAAATTTGCACATTTTCTGGCGGACGGCCCATAATTGCGCGGTTTCCTTTAACCACAATAGGGCGTTCAATCAATTTTGGATGGTCTGCCATGGCTTTAATCAGGGCTTTTTCGTTGGTTTCGGTCTTAAGGCCTAACTCTTTATATATAGCTTCGCCCCTGCGCATGAGCTGACGCGCCTCTTTAAAGCCCAGTTTTTTTAAAAGTTCGGCTATTTCGGCCTCTGAAAGCGGCGCGTCCAGATATAAAACCTTCTCAACAGGTTCTCCGGCGTCCTCAATCAATTTCAACGTCTGTCTGGACTTAGAGCAGCGAGGATTGTGGTAAATTTTCAAAGACATATGAAACTCCGATTGATTTGAGCGGCTTATATCGTCACATAACCCTTATGAAAACCGCTTTGGTGATATCGTCCTATGTTGCCGCCAGCCGCGTTGGCGCGACGGCCAGCGCCTTTTGCCTGCGCCGCTTAGGCATAGACACTATTGTTATCCCAACAACCGTTTTGGGACGCCACCCCGGATGGGGCGCGCCGGGCGGCACATCTCTAACAGCTGAGCATATGCGCGATATGTGGGCCGCGATTAAGGCGCAGAACATTCCTATAGATGCGGTTATGACAGGATATTTGGCAGATGACTCCCATATTGATGTCGCCGCCGAGATTATTAGCGACGTCAAAGCCGTTAATCCTGAGGCCATCATCTTGGTGGACCCCGTTATGGGAGATCACGGAAAACTCTATATCCCGGAAAGCCGCGCGAAAGCCATCATCGCGAAACTGATGCCTCTGGCGGATGTCATTACGCCAAATGCGTGGGAGCTGTCCTATATTACAGACACGCCAGCACTGAGCCTTGAAGATATACTCAGCAGCGCCGGGGCCTTAAGCACAGCCTGCCTTGTGACCTCTGTTCCGCATGATTCAACTATCGGCGCAGTATTCGCAGATGGCCCGGCCCGCTATTTCGTCCATCATGATAAATTTGACTCCGTCCCACATGGCGGCGGGGATAGTTTGGCGGCGACATTTTTAGCCCATCTATTATCAGGCGACTTGCGCAGAGACGCATTAGCTAAATCTGTCGCCAGCATATTTGCAATCCTGACGGCCGCTATTGAATCCGACGCCGGAGAACTACCCCTGATACGTGAGCAAGACGCCCTTCTGATAGCCAAACCACTACCGATTGAAATCTTATGACCGATACCCCTTTTGATATTTTTACAGCGTCAGGACTGGAGCCTGTTGCCAAAGCCTTCAAAACCAATTTTGAAAACGAGCTGGAGCATGGCGCACAATTTTGTGTCTATAGGGATGACGAGCGTCTGGTGGACCTTAAAGGCGGGTGGTCAGACCGTAAAAAAACGCAGCCCGTCAAAGAGGACACGCTGTTTTCTGTTTTTTCATCTGGGAAAGCCATGGCGGCCTTAGTCATTGCCCACCTCGCGGATCTAGATCGTTTGGGCTATAACCAACTCGTCTCAACCCTTTGGCCCGAATTTTCGGCCCATGGCAAAGGCGAGCTGTCTGTCGCGCAGGTCATGTCGCATCAGGCGGGACTGTCTGGCATCACTAATCCCGATTGGAGCCCTGAAGACTGGTATGATTGGGATAAGACCTGCGCTGAGCTTGCCGCGCAGGAACCGATCTTTCCGCCCGGCTCCGCAAGCGGCTACCACCCCGTAACCTTCGGATTTTTGGCAGGCGAAATTGCCAGGCGGGCCGATAAAGATATGCGAAATCTTGGCCGTATTTTACGCGAAGACCTCTGCGCGCCTAATGATATTGACGTGTGGATTGGTCTGCCCGAAGAGCAACATCACCGCTGCGCAACTATGATAAAGCCAAAAGCTATGGCGGATTTGGGCGAGATGAACGCCGCAACCAAAGCCGCCTTTATGAATAAAAGCGCGTCGCCCGGCGGGCGGCCTGTGAGTGAATGGCGGCAAGCTGAATTTGCAGGCAGTAATTGCCAAGCCACAGCGAAAGGCCTGGCAAGGCTGATGCAAATGGCGGTGAACGGTAATGTTGGCGATACAAAATACCTCTCGGAAGACATTGTTGGGTTCCTGCGCCAGTCTCGCATTTCTGGCCCCAACCTTGTATTGCCATTTGATATAGATTTTGCAGCAGGCATCATGCGCAATGCGCCGAATTATTTCTACGGGCCAAATGCCGAAACTGTGGGCCATAGCGGTTGGGGCGGGTCTTGTGTCTTTGCTGACCCTGTCACAGGGATTCACGGCGCTTATGTTATGAACCGCCAAGAGAATACGCTTATAGGGGACATGCGGCCAAGACGCCTTATAGACGCCCTCTACGCAAGTCTCTAAGGATAGCCTCATGGCAAGTAACGACTTTATACAAAAATTATGGGAGTTGGGCCCGACACTGGCGGAGCATACACCCCACGGTAAAAAGCTTGGCATAAAATTTGTCGCGGTGGATAAAGGCCGCGCGACGATGAGCCTGCCCTATAACCCGGACCTTATTGGCGACCCTGATACCAAGGTTTTGCATGGCGGGGCTGTGACGACGCTGCTCGACCAAGCTTGTGGTCTGGCGGCGATTGCCGGATTTGATGAACCCAGTGCCTGCGCAACGCTTAACCTCTCCATTGATTATATGCGCGCGGCCAAACCGGGCGAGACGATTATTGCCCAAGCTCATTGCTATAAGACGACCAAACATGTCGCCTTCTTGCGCGCTGTTGCCCATGATGGCGACGAGTCCGACCCGGTCGCAATGGCCCAAGCCACATTCATGGCCACCGGCCTTCGCCCTAAGGATTCTAAAGCATGGTAGGGCATGATAAAATATTACAAGAATTGGCCCGCATTCCCTATGCCGAAACTTTGGGACTAAAGCCGCTTTTTATTGGCGAAGAATTCACATTGGTTATGCCTTATGTCGAAAGTAATATTGGCAACCCCACTTTGCCCGCGCTGCATGGCGGATCAATTAGTGGGCTGATGGAAATGGCAGCGATTATCCAATTACTGATTAATCAAAACGCCGAACGTCCTTTACCTAAACCCATCGGGATTAATGTGGATTATCTACGCAAAGGTCACCCCAAAGATACCTATGCCCGCGCCGCTATTTTTAAACAAGGTAGCCGCGTAGCCAATGTACGGGTGCAAGCTTGGCAGGACGATTACGACAAACCCATCGCAGCCATGCAAGGCCATTACCTCATGTCGAAGACGGACTAATGAGCTCGGACGGGGGCATAGCTCTTACCCGCAAAAATGTGTTCGCCCAAAGCTGGCCCATTATGCTGGCCAATGCCGCCGCGCCCATTGTCGGCTTGGTCGATACATTTGTCATTGGCCGTTATAGTTCGACAACCGCATTGGCAGGTATTGGTCTAGGCGCGGTTATATATGGCATCGCTTATTGGGGTTTTGGTTTTCTACGTATGAGCACGGCAGGGCTGGCCGCGCAAAGTGACGGCGCGCAAGATGAAGGCGGCGTTCAAGCGCATCTTGTCAGAGCCGTGCCGCTGGGACTAACAATCGGACTGCTGATTTTCTTGGCTCAATTGCCGCTCCTTGCCGGGGCCTTTCAAATTTTTACGGGAACAGCTGAGGTCGAGAGTTCTGCCGCCATTTATATCGGCGCTAGGCTTTGGGGCCTGCCCGCCACGCTCGCCTCTATCGCGCTGATGGGCTGGTTTGTTGGCATTAGCCGCTCAGGCTTAGCGCTTAAAATGCAGATTGTTTTAAACGCCGTGAACATTCTGCTCTCGCCGCTTTTTGTGATTCACTTTGGCTGGGGTCTTTGGGGCGTTGGCATTGCCTCAGCGATTGCGGAGTGGTGCGGCTTGGCAGCAGGCTTATGGCTGGCCCATACCGCCATTAAAGCCCGCGGCGGATTTAAATCCGAGGCGCTATCGAAAAAGGCTTTGCTGAATCCTGACGCCCTCAAGAAACTTGGTATCACCAACAGCAATATTTTTATTCGCACTATGTGTCTCACGATTGGCTTTAGCTTTTTTGGTAATGCCGCCGCTGCTCAAGGCGTTATCTTTTTAGCGGGCTATCATATCTTGATGCAGTTCATCACCATGGTCGCGCTTGTGCTCGATGCTTTTGCCCATACCGCCGAAGCCGTGACAGGGGCGGCTTATGGCGCGAAGAATCGCAAACGCTTTGACAAAGCCGTGCGCCTGACCACCGAGTTCTCAGTGTATTTTGCGTTTCTGATTGCCGCTACAATCTATTTCGGCGGGCCACACTTTATTGCACTGCTGACCAAAGACCCCGCAGTGATAGAGAGCGCCCTGCGTTATCTGCCCTATTGCGCCCTCGCCCCCATTGCCGGATTTGCCGCCTGGCAATTAGACGGTATTTTCATCGGCACAACCAATACGGTACAAATGCGTAATGCTGCCATTGCAGCAGTTGCAATTTATATTGCGGCTCATTATATTTTGACTCCAAGACTAGGAAAAGACGGCATCTGGATTGCGTTTTTAATGTACTATATAGCGCGAGCCGTAACACTGGCTTTTTACGTTCCCAATATCCGGAAACATATGGATCTCTCCGATGGACATTAAAATTGATAATTTGACACATCCCGATGTTCGGGCCTTGGTCAAAAAGCATCTTGACGAAGTTCTTGCAAATGAAAATGTGAATACTGATCATGTGCTGGACTTAGAAGGTTTGCAAGCTAATGATGTAACGTTCTTTTCCGTCTGGGAAGGCGAGACCCTGACAGGGTGCGGCGCGGTGAAAGAGCTCGACGCAACACATGGCGAAATTAAATCTACCCACACAGACCGCCGTTTTCGCCGCCGCGGTGTCAGCGCAGCTTTGCTCTATCACATGATTAAATTTGCCAAAGAGGCCGGTTATAAAAGACTCTCTTTAGAAAGCCATCCCGGACAATATTTCACGCCCGCCCTAAAACTTTATAAACGCTTCGGTTTCGAAGAGTGCGGCCCCTTTGGTGATTACAAGCAATGCGAACACTCAGTCTTTATGACGAAAGAGATTTAGAGGATTGCACAACTTAAATACAATGCAGACATCTAAAAGCCAACTAGCGTTGCTCAGCAATGCCTTCATCTCGAAGCATTTGGATAATTGCTAGATCTTTCTTTTTGTACTTACTTGCACTTCGCGTTGCTATGACAACTGAGTCAAATATTGACCCTGACAAAAACCCACTCAACTCTATGTCCTTTGCTGTATTATCGTAATCTAAATTTTTCCAATCTGAAGATTCTAGTTTTTCTCTGCGAATAAGTGCATGTATTTCTGGGTTACGCTTAATTTTATCACCAGGTATTGCACTAAAACTAATTCCTCCAGGAAACTTTGCTTCTGAAATATCTAACGCCCAATCAACATCTTGGTAAAATTTCATTGTCCTGTTATCCCAATGAGGTTGCGTACGCCTCCTTTCTTCAACTCCAATTTCAACAAAACGATTAATTTTGATTCCGCTAATTCGGCCTGATAACTTTACATGTTTAAAAACACAGCCAATTAGAAACAAGGGAGCATCACCTGAACGTTTCAGATTATGAACCGTTACATTTTCTATTTGTGTAGTATTTACAGAACTATTCAGCTGACTACAGTTTCGAAGATTAATATTTTTCAGTGAAGTAAAGTTTTTTGACTTAAATGATGCAGGGAAGTGACAATTATGAAACTTGCCGTCTTCAATCGTCACATTTTCAAAGTAGTCCTGAGATGAACGCCCCATGAAATCTTTGTCACCAATTCTATTCATCTTATGTAATTATCACTCTAAGCCTACTTTAACAATATGTCTTTGACACCATTACCCCTGCCCCACAGCTTCACCAATCGTCGCAAACCCATCCGCTTTAAGCCGCGCTTTCAGATCCCGATTAATCTCCGTGACCAAGCCCGGCCCCTGAAAGACGAGCGCGGAATATAGCTGCACAGCTTTGGCCCCTGCGCGGATTTTGGCGTAAGCCTGCTCCCCATTGCTGATGCCCCCCACACCGATTAAATCTATCTTGCCTTGAGCGGCGGCAGAAAATTCTCTCAGTACTGCCGTTGATTTTTCGAAAAGCGGCGCGCCTGATAACCCGCCTGTTTCCGCGCGGTGCTCGCTTTCCAAATTATCTGGTCTCGCAATTGTCGTGTTGGAAACAATAATCGCGTTCATGCCATACAGGCGCGCTTGTTCGACGATACGTTCAATCTCTCCCATATCAACGTCTGGCGCGACTTTCAGGAAGATTGGATAGCTCGGCGTGTCACCCGTCAGCTCTGCCCGCGCCTCAGCGATACGGCCTAAAAGCTCATCCATCGCATTTTCATTTTGCAAGTCGCGCAGGCCCGGCGTGTTTGGCGAGCTGATATTAATCGTGAAATAATCGCTCAGGCCCCATAGCGCCTTTAAACCTTTGACGTAATCTTCAACGCGGTCAGTGCTGTCTTTATTTGCGCCCAAATTTGCACCGACAATTCCTGCTTTACCTTGTCGTTGAGTTAGGCGCGATTTGAAATCATCCAGCCCGCCATTATTAAAGCCCATGCGGTTGATCACGGCTTGGTCTTCCGTCAGGCGAAAGAGGCGCGGTTTCGGATTGCCCACTTGTGGCTGCGGCGTGACCGTCCCGCATTCGACAAAGCCAAATCCGGCGGCAATCATCGCATCGGGCACGTGGCAATCTTTATCAAAGCCTGCCGCCAAACCGACAGGATTGGGCAGGGTCAGCCCTCCAACCTCTGTCACAAGTTCGGGCGACGCCAACTTGACCGCCACAGGACCAAGTCCCGCCTTGAGCGCTTTAATAGTTGTATTATGGGCGCGTTCAGCCGGGAGCATCCGCATCGCCGCCGTACCCATTTTGTAAAAAAGAGACATTTTCTATTCCGTTATTAAGTCCTGCACCGCATATCGCCCTTTCGGGTCCGGTGACAAGTCCCAGTGTTGTTCAACGGCTTTTAAAGGCAGCACGCCATATATATGCGGGAACTCGGCCCCGCCGCGCGAGACTTCCCATTTCACTGTCTCCGCGACATCTTTATATCTGACAGCGGCCAGCACCAGAATATCGCCCTGCGTATAGTGCTTATCGAGCGTGCCCTGTAATTGGGCCGTTGTGGACATATGTATAAAGCCATCACGCTGATCATGCGCGCTGCCTTCAAATTGACCGTCACGGCTCAGCGCCTCCCACTCTGATTGACGAAGAACTTTATAAATTATAGGGTCGCGCATATGGTTTTCTTTCTGCTGCTTTATTGCCTGCGCACAACAATAGAGCAGATTCGAAATATTCGCGCACATAAAATATTCCTTACCAAGACTTTAACCCTTTGCCCAACTGAACGACTCGCGACTCTTAACGCACACCTTCAAAGCCTACACACGAGTAATTTATGGAAGGGATATCCTATGCGTAAAATCGCAAAAATAATGGGCGGGGCGGCACTCATCAGTGCACTCACTATGTTGGCCCCAGCAACAACAATGGCGCAAGACGTCGCAATGGTTCCAGACCCAGATCTGGCGACTCAAAATATCTTTAATACACTGGCCTTTCTTATTGGCGGTTTCTTGGTGATGTGGATGGCAGCAGGTTTTGCAATGCTGGAAGCGGGCTTTGTCCGTACCAAAAACGTGTCCATGCAGTGCTTGAAAAATATTATGTTATATTCAGTCGCAGGTATTATGTTCTGGATCATTGGTTACAATATGATTTACGGAGGGTCTTCCGCATATTTCGGTGGTTTTCACTTACCCTATGGCGCGCCGCTAAACCCAACTGTCGATACGATTTCTGGCTTGGCTGAAGAAGGGTTTAACTATTCAGAATATTCTGACTGGTTTTTCCAAATGGTCTTCTGCGCCACGACAGCTTCGATTGTATCAGGCACGGTTGCCGAACGTATTAAGTTTTGGCCCTTCATCATCTTTACATGTTTTCTAACAGCTATTTTCTATCCGATTGTTGCATCGTGGGAATGGGGCGGCGGTTTCCTTGACGCTATGGGCTTTTCAGATTTCGCTGGTTCTACATTAGTTCACTCCACGGGTGGTTGGGCAGCTCTCATCGGCGCTATAATGCTTGGTGCACGTAAAGGAAAATATGGGCCTGATGGGCGTGTCAATCCGATGCCGGGCTCTTCAATGCCGCTCGCGACACTTGGTGTGTTTATCCTATGGCTTGGATGGTTTGGTTTTAATGGCGCGTCTCAACTTGCCATGGGAACTATCTCCGACGCAGACTCTATCGCAAAAATCTTTGTAAATACTAACCTCGCAGCGGCTGCTGGTGTTGTCATGGCTGTCATATATATGCAGCTTCGTTACAAAAAGATTGACCTGACTATGGCTCTAAACGGTGCCCTTGCAGGCCTAGTAGCGATTACCGCTGAGCCTTTGACGCCTTCTGTTCCCGTGGCGATGTTAGTTGGCGCTCTGGGTTCGTTGCTTGCCATGCTGACAATCCCATTGCTCGACAAATTTAAGATTGACGATGTTGTTGGTGCCATTCCTGTTCACTTGGTAGCCGGTATTTTTGGTACCCTCGCTGTTGCCTTCACAAATTCAGAGGTGAGCTTTATGCCGCAATTGATCGGCGTGATTGCAACAGGCGTCTTTGTCTCAATAGCCTCAGCCATAATTTGGGGACTTATGAAATACACAATCGGTATTCGAGTATCTGAGGAAGTCGAGATGGATGGTCTTGATGTTCATGAAATCGGCGTAGCCTCTTACCCTGAATTCGTTCAGTCTTAAGCTAAGCCGCGAGCTCTTTCCCCTTGCGCCGCGTGTTTGTGTTGTAAAACAAAACACGCGGCAGCGAATAGTTTTCCCCCGGCCTTGCACAGCATATGTGCAGAGTCGGGGTTTTTTCGTTTAATATTTGGGCGTGCGCCTTTCGCCCTCAAATAACTATAGCGCATGACTCCCGCCGCATAATTCTATGGTCTAGCCCCTGCCTCATAACAACTGCGCGGGGAAACGCTATGAATAGACTTTATAAAGCCGTCATCGGCGCAACTGCGGCTATGGCCGTATCCACCACAGCCTTTGCGCAAGACGCAGCCGTTAATTCAGGCGACACAGCTTGGATCTTAACCGCTACCGCTTTGGTGCTGTTTATGTCCCTGCCGGGATTGGCGCTGTTTTACGGCGGATTAGTGCGGGCGAAAAATTACCTGTCAGTTCTAATGAAAGTTTATGCGATTGCGGCGCTCGCCTCGATTATTTGGGTCGTGGCAGGTTACTCCATAGCCTTTGGCGGTGCTAATGGCTGGTGGGGCGGATTGGATAATTTGTTTCTGAAGAATCTGACAGTTGGTAGTGTACCTGATGGCCTTGCTATTCCCGAATCCACCTTCCTTGCTTTTCAAATGACCTTTGCCGTTATCACGCCAGCCCTTATCGTCGGCGCTTTTGTTGAACGTGTTAAATTCTTCCCCGTCCTTATTTTTACAGCGCTCTGGCTGCTCTTTGTTTATGCGCCTATTACCCATTGGATATGGTCTGACAGTGGCTGGCTCTTTAAGGCAGGTTTGGTTGATTTCGCAGGCGGCCTTGTTGTCCACGCCACAGCGGGTATCTCGGCCCTCGTTTATGTCTTCATGCTCGGTAAACGCAAAGGCTTCCCCAATGAGCTCGCCGTCCCCCATCGGCCTGCGATTGTTATGATTGGTGCGTCTATGCTCTGGGTCGGATGGTTCGGCTTTAATGGCGGCTCCGCACTCGCCGCAGATGGCGCAGCAGGCATGGCCTTGCTCGTGACGCATATCTCAGCAGCCGTCGGCACATTAGTTTGGGTGGCTATCGAAGCCATCACAAATAAGAAACCGACATTGGTCGGCGCGGCGACGGGCACCATTGCGGGTCTAGCGACAGTTACCCCTGCGGCGGGCGTACTTGGCCCCGGAGGCGCTTTGTTGATTGGCTTGGCCGGCGGCTTGCTCTGCTACGCAGCCGTTCACCTTATTCGCGTGAAGCTGAAAATCGACGATAGCCTTGATGTCTTCGCGGTTCACGGTGTCGGCGGTATCCTCGGTATCTTACTCCTGCCGTTCCTGTCCAGCACAGCGCTTGGCGGCACAGGCGACGGCGACTTTATGGTTCAGCTCACGGGCACGGCGGCCGTTGTTGCCTGGTCAGCGATTGCCAGCATTATCATCCTCGGCGTTTTGAAAGTCACGCTCGGTCTGCGCGTAACCGAAGAGCAGGAATATATAGGCTTGGATACCAGCCTTCACGGGGAAAGCGCCTATAACTAAGCCGCGCCAAATCGCTTTAACAATAGCCCGCCTCTGAAATATGGGGCGGGCTTTTTCATTTGACGCATTAGGAATATTTACCTAAACATAGCCCAACATGTTTTCGCATCGAGATATCTGGGCCGCGCTGGATCGTTTGGCCGTACACTTATCGACGTCACCATCAGGCCTCGCAAAACAGGCAGGGCTGGACCCAACCACATTCAACAAGTCCAAACGAGTCTCAGGCTCTAAACAACGTTGGCCCTCCACCGAAAGCCTGTCCAAAGTGCTCGCCGTTGTCGGGATGAGTTTTGAAGACTTTGCCCGCTTTGCCGATAACGCGCCCCATCACGGCCCCGCCATTCCCGTCATCGGCCTCGCCCAAGCAGGCGCTGAAGGTTTCTTTGACGATTCAGGGTTTCCCAAAGGTGGCGGCTGGGATGATGTGCGCGTCCCGGGCCTGCAAAGCGGCGGCGTCTATGCCCTGCAAATTGCGGGCGATTCCATGGCCCCCGTCCTGCGCGCCGGCGACCGCATCTTAGTCGCGCCAAACGAGTCCGTCCGCAAAGGCGACCGCGTCGTCGTCAAGACTATTGACGGCGAAGTCATGGCCAAAGAGCTGTTTAAGCAAACCACGCATAAGATAGAACTAATCTCGCTAAACCCAGAATATGATGACCGCATATTGTCCAAGAAGGATGTGCAGTGGATGGCTAGGATTGTTTGGGTGTCGCAGTAGGGGGCGTAAGTGGGAAGCATCTTTTTTCAAACCCGTTCATCCCCGCGCAGGCGGGGACCCAGCGAAGAGCCATTCGTTTTGATGCTTTGCTTTTATAGCTAATGGTTATGACCTGGCGTGACCTCAGCATGTTCCCAGTAAGATTTTTTTAACAACTGGGTCCCCGCCTACGCGGGGATGAATGGAAGGGTAGAGTAAGTATCCATTACTCCAACGGCTCACCATCCAAGAACCGCTCGGCCAATTTCTTTACCTGTTTATTATCGCCGTAAGCCGCGAGCACCATTGCCACTTTGGCTTCGACTTTGCGGTAGAGATCGTCATTGGCGGGCAGGTTTGTGACCTCTTCCAAAAGCGGCTTCACCAGCGGGCCGTAAGTCTCCACGTCCAGCACTAAGAGCGACATGGCGTAATTGGTTTCAATCAGCACATCCTCAGGTGCGCCTGCGCGGGCCAGCGCATAGAGCCGCTGTCCTTCGGCCAATGACGCGCCGAACCATTTGCCGCCATTTTTCTCGCCGACCTTGCGGATGACGCCCAGATGCCAGGCGCCTTCAAGCGCCAGGCCTTTGGGGTCGTCAGGATAGGCCGCGCGAAAGGCTTGTATCTTGGCGAGGGTTTTGGAGGGCAGCTTCTTACGCCAGGCTGTCAGATCGCCGCTGGTGCGAGTCACGAACCCATCGCTGAGAACATATTGCAATTTCGCATCATAGAGCGTGGGGTCAAGCTCCAGCGCTTTTTCCGACAAATCTCGCGCCTTTTTGGATGTCTTATTCAGCTTCTCCGCCTCACCCAAAAGGATTTGCGCGCAGAGGCTCTCTGCCGCCAAAGCATAGCCCTCAGCTGTGCCTAATGACTCCGCAATTTGCCGCGCAGTATCATAATCGCCAAGGGTAATAAGCTCGCGCGCATCTTTCGCCGTTTGCGCCCAAGCGGGGGCCGCGAAAAGCAGAGCGAAGATGATGAAAAGCGGTCTTAACATGAGGTGAGCATATCATAACGCCGCATGGGTCAAAATTAAAATCACATTAGCTTGTTTAACGAAAAACGTAGGGTGGATTAGTTCGCGTTTTCGTAGGAAATGCTAACGTAATCTACCATTTATAAAGCGCTGTGGGGGACGGTGGATTACGTCCGTGTTTTTAAAAAAACACAAACTAATCCACCCTACATAAATAAATAATATCTACCCCATCTTCCCGGCGAGGGCGTCTTCAATTAATTGCGCGGTTTCGTCAGGACCGTAAATGGCGACGAATGAGCCAAACCTTGGCCCCTGACTCTGGCCCAGACAGACTTCGTAAATCGCTTTGAACCAATTGCGCAGGTTCTCAAACTCATGATCTTTACCGACAGAGAAAATCAGCGTTTGCAGCGCTTCGCCGTCGGCCTTTTCCGCCTCTGGCACAGCCTTTAACCGCCCAACTAGATCCTCCAGCGCCGCGCGTTCTTGATCCGTCGCCGCGCGGTAGTCTTTATTGGGTTTCACGAAATCCTGATAATAGCGCACGGCATAGCTGGCCAAATCATCTAGCGCAGGATTATCGCTCGGGTTCGCCTCAGGCGCATAGCGCTGAATAAAACCCCAGAGAATATCTTTATCGGACGCATTGGCCGCGCTGACCAAATTCAGCAGCAGCGCAAAAGACACAGGCGGAACAAAGCTCGGCGGATTGCCATTATGAATATGCCAAACGGGGTTTGACAGACGCGCCTTTTCATCCTGACGACTCCAGCTATCCAGATGCTGAAAATACTCATCAACATTTTTTGGAATGACATCGAAATATAATTTCTTGGCCGCGCGAGGCTTAGCGAAATTATAAAGCGAGAGACTTTCGGCGGGCGCATATTTCAGCCAATCCTCAACCGAAATACCATTGCCTTTAGACTTGGAAATCTTCTCGCCTTTTTCGTCGAGAAATAATTCATAAACATATTGAACAGGTTGCTGCCCGCCCAGAATTTTGCAGATGCGCGAATAAATCGGCGCGTTATCCTGATGGTCTTTGCCGAACATCTCAAAGTCCACACCCAGCGCCGCCCAGCGCATGCCAAAATCAGGCTTCCATTGCAGCTTCACATGACCGCCCGTGACAGGCAGCGTCACCTCGGCGCCATCCTCATCATTAAATGTAATCGTGCCAGCTTGCGCATCGACGGAGGTCATCGGTACATAAAGCACGCGGCCGGAGGATGGCGAGATTGGCAAAAAAGGTGAATAGGTCGCGCGGCGTTCCTCACCCAATGTGGGGAGCATCACGGCCATAATATCATCAAATTTTTCCAGCGCTTTGAGCAGGAATTTATCATAGCGGCCCGTGCGGTAAAGCTCTGTCGCCGAGAGAAATTCATACTCAAATCCAAACCCGTCCAAAAAGGCCCGCAGCCTCGCATTCATATGCGCGCCGTAACTGTCATGCGTGCCAAAGGGGTCAGGCACATCGGTGAGCGGCTTTTGCAGATATTGCTCAAGGCTCTCGGGGTTCGGCACCGTCGGCGGCACTTTACGCATCCCGTCCATATCATCCGAAACACAAATCAGCTTGGTCGGGACCTTCCCGCTCGTTAGCGCGATAAAGGCATTGCGCACCATGGTCGTGCGCACCACCTCGCCAAATGTGCCAATATGCGGCAAGCCTGAGGGGCCGTAACCCGTCTCAAACACAACCGGCGCATCACCGCGCTCAATCCCGCGCTTTTTCTCAATATCGAGCCGTTTCAAAATCTGCCGCGCCTGTTCAAAAGGCCAAGCTTTCGCGCTCATATAAAGGTCATTAGACATGGAATTTTCCGCTTAGAGTTCAAGCGCGGGATGTAGGCGGTTGGGCGGCATCGGTCAATGGGGAGTGAGAACCGTTGAAAGGCTCGCGGCTCTCCGTATCCACAGCCCGCGAGGTGCAGACGTTTAGAATGCGTGACAATTCTTCCTCGGAGCCATCAAACGCTTCTAAGCGTTTATTTGTAAGTCTATAAGTTCCATCCATTTTTTCCAAATTCAAATAGGCTTCTAACGCCTGTTCGTTCAAGCAGCTGTGGCTTTCAAAAAAGCCTGTGAAGATAGGCAGAGACTGCAAGTCGGAACGGAGAATTTTATGCGTTCTAAAAATTGAGCTAAACATAAAATTCATGACGTCCGAGTTTAGGAGAAAGGCTAATTGCTTCATCGTGAGAGGAAAGTCTTTGGACGCTATAAGCATATTTGCACTATTTAATATCAACCTTTGCTCTTCGTCGTGAAAGAAACACAGCTTATTACTAATGAATTTGTAAATCAGTTTTTCTTTTGCGCGGTACATCTCAATGGGCGCGACTTGCTGATAGGGCTCAAAATCAGTGGAAAGATATAACTCTGCGGGCCTTAGCGTATCAATCGATAGAATATCCGCCCCTCTATAAACGGGCTCACTTTCATGCGTCTTCTCTTTCAAGCAAAATTTCTTATTATTACCTGTAACGATCCCCAGACCCCATTTAATATTTTGGCCGAGCGTGACGTGGTCAAAACTATATAAATGTTCGATTAAATCTGAGGTGGATTGAGTAATATCATAGTTGAAAATGCAGTTAGGGTTTTTGGTAAAGCTCTGTTGAGTTCTTCGATGAGAACTGTCTTCGGACACACACAAAACCTTTCCACCCTTCTTAAAGGCTCTATTCTCAAAAATTATAGATACAGCCCCAACAAGTAATCCTTTGAATGGCTTCTTATGGTTTTCCAAAACCAAGATAGAGAACCTCAAAAGCTTTTGTCTTAAGCTAGTAAACGCCGAAATATTACAAAACGTATCTGGCAATAACAGTCCCACCTTACCCATTGGCTTACAGAATTTAAGAATGGCCAATGTGAAAAGCGCGCTGGAATCTATGGCGATTCCATCATTGAAACTATTTGCAAAAGTTATCTTGTCCTGTTTTTGATATTTTTTTCCCCAAGGCGGATTTGTAAAAATGACATCATATTTAACCTGCGAGGCCTCAGAGGATGAGATTGAATATTGCAGAAAATCACCGCAGTCCAAATTATTAAAAGAAGACCCTATGTCTGCCTCAATGCGCGCTTTCGCTAATTGAAGCGCCGTATCATCACAGTCCATTCCGTAAATATTTTCGGCCTTAAATCCCCGCCTCAAGGCACCCAGTAAATAATTTCCTGACCCGCAACAGGGATCAAAAAATGTTAAATTCTCAACATCTCCTTCAATAGTATTAAACATGCGGTCAATAATATCGTCGGGGGTATAATAGATGCCTTCCTGATTGCGGTAGGCCTTACCCAGACTTGTCTCATAAAATTCGGACACAGTTTCGAGGGCCACGTCTCCAGTCTTAATACTGTTTAAAACATTCGCCCTCAAATCAGAATGATTAGTTTCATCCGCATGTAATTTATTGGCGCGTTTCACTAGGCGTGTTTTACCAACTATATCCTTCTTAAATATTTCAAACGATCTCTTGGATATATAGCCACGTTTGACGGTTTCTAATTCACCGGCAGAGACCCAATTTCTCACGGACGCCAGAGAAACATTCAACTCATCCGCAACCCTTTGAAGCGAGATTTCATGCTCCAGAAATAAGTCTGTTTTCATTTTATGATTCTAACATATGAGACATATGCAAACATCCCGCTTGCACCCTAATTGTCAACCCGCATGAACCCTCGGCATTTGCGCCGGTTAACAATCGCAAAACTCTTCCGTAATGTAAGTCCGTGTTTTTTCGCTGCTGCGCATGGAGAACATGTGTGTCCTTGTGCCTTGCTCGACAATTTTTCCGTCGCAGAGGAAAATGACGTTGTCGGCTATGCGCTTGGCTTGAATAATATTATGGGTGACCATGATGACGGCGATGTCTTTGCCCAGCGAGATGACGAGGTCTTCTATGGCGCGGGACGAGACGGGGTCAATAGAGGCTGTGGGCTCGTCCAGCAATAAGATGCTTGGCTTTAAAACGAGGGCGCGGGCGATGCACAGGCGCTGTTGTTGTCCTAGTGACAGCGAGGTTGCGGGGTCTTCTAATCGGTGCGCGATTTCATCCCAGATGGCGGCGGATTTGAGGCTTTGCTCAATGATGACGCGCGCCTCAGATTTGGAGAGTTTGCGGTTGCGCAGCCCCATCAGCATATTGTCGTAAATCGAGCAGGGAAAAACACAAGGCTGTTGGAACACCATGCCTGTGCGGCGGCGCAGTTCTGTGACGTCTGGATAACCCTCCAGCACGTCCAAGCCCAAAACATTTATACTGCCCGAAAAGGACGCATTTTCGGTTTCTTCATTGATGCGGTTAATCCAGCGCAGCAGCGTGGACTTGCCCGTGCCTGACGGGCCGAGCAGGCAGGTGACGCCTTTTTCAGGCAGGTCGAGGCTGACATCGGAAATGATACAATTCTTGCCGTAATAGGCGGAGAAGTTTCTGACTTTCACCGCGCCGCTCTGCGCCGCGGCGTCTGCGCCCGCGCTGTTTTTGACCAGAGATAATTGAGGCTTGGGATGCTTATCGGGCATTATTGATGGCCTTCACTATTAAGACGACTGCGCAGGAATAAGGCCAGCCCGCTAAATGCGGCGGCTAATAAGACAAGAGTCAAACTCGCGCCCCAAGCATTTTGCAGCGCTTGCGGATCTGTGGATTGCTGCGCCAGTTCCAAGATATGTGTGGGCAAGGTCGAGACGGGCTCAACCAAGCTTTGCGGCACGGTGACGCCGGAAAAGGCGGTCGCAATAAACATGATGGGCGCGGTCTCGCCAATGGCGCGGGACAGGCCAATTAAAAGCCCCGTGACAATGCCGTGGAAGCTTTGCGGCAGGGTCACGCGGCGCACAATCTCTGTCCGCGTCAGGCCAAGGGCGGCGGCGTTTTCATGATATATTTTCGGGATTGCGGCCATGGCTTGATAGGTGGAGAGCGTCACCGTGGGCAGCATCATAATCGCCAAAATGATAGATCCCACAAACCAGCTAATCCCTGTATTGAGCAAGTTGACGAAAAAGATTAGCCCAAAGATGCCGTAAGTCACGGACGGGATAGCGTTAAGCGCATAAAGGCTCTGATCCATCACATGGGCGAGGCCAGTGTTACTGTTATAAGAATTGCAAAATAGAGCTGTCCCGAGAGCTAGCGGCAGGACGAGCAGAGCCGCGGCCAATACCATGAGCAGACTGCCAAAGAGCTGATAAAAAATGCCGCCTGATTTGCCAAAAGAGCTGGAGGGGGTGAAGAGGAACTCCAGGCTCAGCGCGCTTATGCCTTGAGTAAAAATAGAGCCGAGCAGAAACAGTAAAACGCCCGCACAAATAATTAAAGAGAGCCGCGCCGCAAAGGCGAAACATTGTTCAGAAAAATGCCGTCTGTTTCTAACGTTAAACATCGGCTTGTTTCCGGGTTAAAAAGTAATGCGATAAAATCGTCAGCGCAATGGTGATGGAGACTAAGATAAAGCTCATAAAGACTAAGGCGCTGAAATGCACGGACCCGAAAGCGCTTTCCCCAACTTCGCGGCCTAGCTTTGACGTAATCGTCTGCCCCGAAGATAAAGGATTAAACAGCGGCGAGGGCAAGCGGTCCAGCGAGCCAATTACGAGCATCACCGCCATGGTCTCGCCAAGCGCGCGGCCCAGCGCCAAGAGCCCTGCCCCGGCAATACCGACTTTGGCTTGCGGGAAAATAATGTCTGTAAAGACTTCGTGGCGATATAAGCCCAAGGATTTCGCGTTCTCGCGATAGCGCTGCGGGACGGCGGATAAGGCGTCCTCGGTTAGGGTAAGAAATGTCGGCAAAATCATTATGCCGAGTAAAATACCTGCCGTTAAAATAATACGGCCTGACTGCAGATCAAATAAATCCGCAACCCAGATATTGAGGTAGGCCACGCCAATAAATCCATAAACAATAGACGGAATACCTGCCAAAAGCTCAAGAACAGATTTAATAAATCGCCTTAATTTCGAGGAGCGCGTTTCCGAGATATAAATCGCGGTCAATAAGCCAATTGGGAAAGCTATGATTGTCGCAATCAGCATGACAAAGACCGAGCCGAATAGAGGCGCGATGATGCCGAATTTCCCCTCATCCGGATTCCACCGCGTCCCGAGCAAACCGTTGTCGCCTGACAGTAAGACCGGAAGACTTTGAATCAACAAAGTGAGCAAGATAACGCTAACAATGACGATGGATAAAACAGCACTTGCTTGGCAATAGGCTTTGGTCACATCGCGTCGGCGCGGGGCGATCTTACCTCTTAATAAGGAGGCTGTGCTCACTTAGACACCTGAATATAACCGGATTGCTCAACCGCGTCCTGTCCTTCGGGGCCCAAAAGATAATCAATAAATTGCTGCGCCGTAGGTTTCATATCGCTGCGCGTAATGACTAATAGGTCCCGCACGAAGGGGAAGCTGCCATTGCGGATATTCTCAAGTGACGGCGCAATAACTCGTCCGTCATCAAGAATGATAGACAAGCCTTTGACGTCTTCATTCAGCCAGGCAAATGACAACATGCCGATACCGGAATCGCTCTGCGTCAGCGCCGTTTGCTCTTCATTGTTAGAGCCTGTGACCAAATCCGTCCCGGGCGTCTCAGCCTTGGGATTTCCCATAACTACGCCCATAAATATTTGCCGGGTGCCTCGGCTGGCCTCTTTATCTACGGCAAAAATAGCGCGGTCGGGGCCGCCAAATTCAACCCAATTATCTACGCGGCCTGAATAGATATCCGCGATTTGCGCGAGGGTAAGCGCCTGCACGCCCGCCTCATAAATTTCTGAAGATATTGTCGGCACAACGGCGTCACGTCCAATCGCGATTTTTGTAAAATCTATCGCGCTGAATTTCTCTAATTCGCTCGCGGTGATATCACGCGACATCATCCCGATATCCGTTTGGCCTTCAGCGAGCTGGTTAAACCCACTTCCTGAACCGCCCGCATTGACAACAACTGAAATACCCGTCTCTTTAACAAAGGTGTCGGCGGCGAGAGAGACCGCCGGCAACACCGTCGATGAGCCTGAAACATTTACCGCTTCGGGCGCAGAGCAGGCGGCCAAAATAAAGGCCGAAAGACCAAATATAGATTTCTTGAACATCGAAGACCTTATCAGACCTAATTGTGGGTTAAGCAAAGACATAACGTATCTCGCGAATTTATAGTTTCAATTTACTTAAACTAAATGTGAACGCCCACATCCACAGCCTGCATGTCCAAACTTATCCCCAGCCTTAACCGCGCGAATTGCCCTTGGCATTTACGCCTTTTACGTTATGTTGAGCGCTCTAAATGGTCTTGCCGCGCGCAGGGCCTTTTTCAACAGATTATAGACAGGCTGAGAAGATGAGACTTTCTATCGAACGCGCCGCACTTTTAAAGGCGCTGGGACATGTCCAAAATGTTGTGGAACGCCGCAATACGATCCCGATTTTATCCAATGTTTTGATGAGCGCCGAAGGTGGTAAAGTCACGCTGGTCGCTACAGATTTGGATATCGAAGTGTCTGAGGACACCGCCGCCGATGTTGGCGCGCCTGGGCAGATTACCGCCCCTGCCCATACGCTTTATGACATTGCGCGTAAACTTCCCGATGGGGCGCAGGTCTCGCTCCAGATTAACGCCGATGATCGCCTGGATATTGATGCTGGCCGGTCGCATTTCACCCTTCCGCTTTTGCCATCAGGTGATTTTCCGAAAATGACAGCCGATGGGTTTACGCATAATTTCGTGCTGAAAGCGCCTGAGCTTCGCCGCCTGATTGATAAAACGAAATTCGCTATTTCGACCGAAGAAACACGCTATTATCTTAATGGCATATATGTCCACGCTCATGACGGGGCCCTTCGCGCCGTCGCAACAGATGGTCACCGCTTGGCCTTGGCCGAGATGGATATTCCGCCGGGCGCCGAAGGCCTGCCGGGCGTCATTATTCCGCGTAAGACCGTGGCTGAAATTCGCCGCTTGATTGATGGCGGTGACGCTGATGTATCGCTCTCTGTGTCCGAGGCAAAAATTCGCTTCCATTATGGTTCTGCCGTGCTGACCTCCAAGCTTATTGACGGCACCTTCCCCGATTACGAACGCGTTATCCCCAAAGGGAATGAGAAAGAGCTGACGATTGACAATAAAGTCTTCGCGGATGCGGTTGACCGCGTGGCGACGATTTCAGCCGAAAAGTCGCGCTCTATTAAAATCTCTCTCACCCAAGATAATTTGGCCCTGACCGTGAATAATCCAGAGAGCGGAAACGCGCATGAAGAGTTAATGGTGGATTACAGTGCTGACCCTCTGGAAATTGGTTTCAACGCGAAATATCTGCTCGATGTGGCGAACCAGATCGAAGGCCGCGACGCGACATTTTTCCTTGATAGCCCCGCTTCCCCTGCTTTGGTGAAAGACGCGGAAGACCCTGGTGCGCTCTTCGTGCTGATGCCACTGCGCGTCTAAATTACGGACGTGGTTTGTCTCATATAGCCTCACTACGTCTTACGGATTTTCGCTCTTATCCTTCGCTTGATATTGCGCTGACCGGCGCGCCCGTCGTGCTGTTTGGGCCCAATGGCGCGGGCAAGACCAACCTGCTTGAGGCCGTCTCTTTTCTCTCCCCCGGACGCGGATTACGCCGCGCCAAAATGGATGACCTTGCGCGGCGCGGAGGCGATAAGGTTGCGGCGGCTTGGGGCATTAATGCCAGCATTGGAGAGACGCGCGTGTCTGTCGGGCAAGTGCCTGAATATCCTAAGCGGCGCATTGTAAGGCTGGACGGGAAAAATGCGACAGGCCCGCAACTCGCGCAGCTCTTGACGTTGATGTGGCTAACCCCCGCTCAAGACCGCCTCTTTACAGGTCCTGCCTCCGACAGACGGAAATTTATGGACCGCTTTTCTCTTGTCCACGCCCCGTCCCATGGCCTAGCGAGCCTGCGTTATGAAAAGGCTCGCTCGGAACGTAACCGTTTGCTCTCTGACGGCATTACGGACCGCGGATGGTATGACGCACTAGAAGCGGATATGGCCACGCAAGGCGCACACGTCGCCCAAGCCCGCGCTATAACTGTCACGCGGCTAATCGAAGAAATAGAAAACCGCGCCGCCGCTAAAGCTGATGATATTTTTCCCAAAGCCATTGTCGCGCTAGAAGGCGAAGCCGAGGAACAATTCCAAAGCGGGCTACCCTTTGAAGACGTCGAAGACTTCATAAAAAGCTCCCTCGCCGCTGAACGCACAGCTGACCAACGCGCGGGGCGAACATTAAAAGGCGTGCATAAATCCGACCTGCGCGTGCTCCATGCCGAGAAAAACATGCCCGCCGAGGATTGCTCTACGGGTGAGCAAAAAGCGCTGCTGATAGGCCTCACCCTCGCTCATGCCCGCGCCCAATCCGATAAAGCGCCGATACTCCTGCTCGATGAGGTCGCGGCGCATCTGGACATTGACCGCCGCGCCGCTCTGATTGAAGAGCTGATAGCGCTCGGCACACAGGTCTTCATGACAGGCACGGACGCCTCCCTCTTCGAAGCCTTTAAAGGTCGCGCGCAAATGCTCGAAGTCCGCGGCGGAACTGTCTCAGAAACTTAAAGCTATAATTTGGGCATAGCGCTTCGCAGCAATATTAGCTTGCGCAGAACTTAGGCAATAGCACATGCCAAACACAAGATGGCGTGATTACAAAGATGATATGCCCAAAATAAAAGTGGTCCGTTACTCGAAAGTAACGGACCGACGATACCGAAACGGGGCGCAATGTCCGGTATCGAAATAGAGCCCCCAGAGCCCTAAAAGAGCTTATCTCTAAGCTTTGGAGGTTTTGTATGCGGGGTTACATGAACCTACCTTGAATATTTTACAAGCGGCAAAAACAGCACTTTTTCGTGACAGAATACACCCAAAATTGACTAATTTCAAAAGACACAATTTTACGTAGTCTAACGCTCAGGAGAAACGTATGAAGATTGAAGCTATTGTTACACTGGGTATTTTCTTTGGCTTTACTCTGGCCAAATAGTTATTTTCTCAGCAGGCTCGGCAATGTGCCTGTTTCGCCAGCCGCCTCTTTTATAAAGAATGTCTGAGCGGGTTTAAAACGGTTCGCCGCCGCGAGCCCCAAACGCCGCGCATGACGTATAGGCGCGATATTATTGGAAAATAAGCGGTTGAGCATATCTGTTGTCACGCCCAGCATTTTATTATCAAAATTACGCCAAGCTTCATAATCCCCAATGGCCGCGCCGCCTAGGTCTAGCCCAACAGAACGGCTTTCAGCGATGACATCCGCTAAGGCTGCCGCATCGCGCAACCCCATATTCAGTCCCTGCCCAGCAATGGGGTGAATAGCATGGGCCGTGTCTCCCACCAAAACGAGCCTTTGGTCTGTGTAACGATCCGCCATTTGCAGGCTCAGAGGAAAGGCTTGGCGAGGCGCGCATAAGCTTATCTCCCCTAAAAATCCGCCAATGCGCCGTGACAGCTCAGCCGTAAAAGCCGCTTCGTCCAGCTGCATCGCCGCGTCAATCGCCCGGGCTGTGTCCGACCACACGATAGAACAGCGCTGATGCGTTAGGGGCAGTAGCGCTAAAGGCCCGCCCGCGAAAAAGATTTGATGAGCGACCCCGTCATGTGGGAGTTCATGCTTAAACGTCGTCACAACCGCTTTTTGATCATAGCCAAAACACTGCACATCAATCCCCGCCTTTTGGCGAAGGCTAGAATTGCGTCCGTCAGCCGCCACAAGCAAAGACGCCCTTAATACGGTCTTGTCTTCCAGTGTAACGCTTACCCCCTTGGCATTTCGCACCGTGTCTTGAATATTGACGGGGGCAAGCAAGGTGATGTTTTTGCTGTCTCGAACCTTTTGCAAGAGAGCAGATCTGAGTTGATTATTCTCAACCATATAACCCGTCGGGCCGCCCAGGTCTGCGCTGTCGAAATGCAATGTTAAAGGCGAGACATCACCCACAGCCCCGTCAGCTATCAACATGTCGGTAATGGGCTGGACATGGCCTTTCAGCATCGCGGCAATGCCCAAATGTTCAAACATGGCATAGCTGCTGGCGGCAACAGCAGAGGCGCGGCCATCATCAGCCTTTGCAGGCTCAACCGCATCAAGTAGGCCAACAGACGCGCCTTTATGCGCGCAGGCCAAAGCCGTCGTCAGGCCGACAAGCCCGGCGCCGATAGTGATAATGTCAAAATCCAGTGTCATAGGCCGCTTTTATCTGCCGCGCCTCGTTTTGGCTATGGGGCGTTTTAGCGTAATTTATCCAGAGACATTATTAGATAAATTCCTAGAGAAATTACCTGGCTCTTAACCTCATCTTTACGCCCCGCCTTCACATTATGTTAGGATTATTTTTTAGGGTTTTGATAGGAATTTGCCCATGCCGCCTAGCGCAACTGCCACGGATTATGACGCCGGATATGCCCATCAACTGATGGAAGATTTAAATGCGTCGACAGGTAGTGCCTTTAAACGGGCAGTTATCGCGCTGCTTCTTTGCGCGATTGGCGCATTTGTTTTGCTAGCCGTGCTTTCTTACAACCCCTTTGATTCAACAGGCGATACGGCGGGCATTGGCGGGGTACAGAACCTTATGGGACGCCCCGGAGCCAAGCTCTCAAATGTTCTTTTGCAGATTTTCGGCTGGGGAAGTATCCTCGCCGCTGTGCTGACAATTTTTGCAGGTCTGCGCGGGATTTTTCGCCCAAATAAAAAAGCGACCAGAGCGGACACAGCAACCCGCGCGCTCATCTGGTTTGGCGCCGTTATTTTTGGCACGGCGACCTTATCAGCGTTCCCGATCCCGCAAAGCTGGCCCATGGCCAGCGGACTTGGCGGTTGGGTGGGTGATAGTATTTACCTAAATGCCAAAGGCGCTCTGGATCATTTCAACCTTCCTATTTCAGGACTTGTTGTTGCCTTTTTCACTTTTGTAGCTGCAGGGTTTTGTTTGGGACGTTTCCTCAACATCGTCGCCAAAGATTTAATCGATATATGGGATGCCGCCGGATTAGTCTGGGCCTATATTCGCATTGGCATCGATAAGATGGCCCTCTTCGTTACGAAGCTGTTCAAGAAAAATTACATTGAACCGATGGGCGCATCAGATTCGATTGATAATCTTTACCGCACGCTTCCTGACACGCCGCAACCCCCTGCCGCGAAGCCTAAGCCCAAGCGCGTGCGCAAACCGAAAGCCGCCGCGGCACAAGCTGCGCCTAAAGCTCCGGTTAAGAAAAAACGCAAAGTTAAACCCAAGGCCCCGAAGTTTAATTTCCCCGAAGGCTCAGACTTTGTCCTGCCGGGTCTTGATCTTTTGAAGGTTCCGCCGCCCCGCTCTGCCGTGACAGATGAAGGCGCGCTGCGCCGCGCCTCTGATAATCTGCATAAGGTTATGGCGGATTACGGTATTGAAGGCGAAATGGGCGCTGTGCGTCCCGGCCCTGTAGTGACTCTCTTTGAATTTGAACCTGCCCCCGGCGTGAAAAGCCAGCGCGTGATTAATCTTTCAGATGATATTGCGCGAAACATGTCTGCGCAATCCGCGCGGATTGCTGTAGTGCCGGGCCGCAACGCGATGGGCGTAGAGATGCCCAATCGCCGCCGCGAAACCGTGTGGCTGCGCGATATGCTCAATTCTGAATTATTTAAAAATACCGAAATGGCTCTTCCGCTTATTCTCGGCGAAGATATTGGCGGCGCGCCGTTTATCACTGACCTTTCTAAAATGCCTCACTTGCTTATCGCCGGTACGACGGGTTCCGGTAAGTCGGTTGGCGTCAACGCCATGATACTCAGCCTCATGTACACACTCACCCCTGAGCAATGTAAGTTCATCATGATTGACCCGAAAATGCTCGAACTCTCTGTCTATGACGGCGCGCCGCATTTGCTCGCGCCCGTTGTGACAGAGCCGAAAAAAGCTGTGGTCGCGCTCAAGTGGACGGTCCGCGAGATGGAAGACCGCTACCGCAAAATGTCAAAAATGGGCGTGCGGAATATGGCGGGTTATAATGAAAAAGTCGCCGAGGCCAAATCCAGCGGCGAGGTGATGACCCGCACAGTTATGACTGGATATAATAAAGAAAGCGGCGAGCCAGAATATGAAACGGAAGAATTAAACTTTGAGCCAATGCCATTTATTGTCGTCATCATTGACGAAATGGCTGACCTGATGATGGTCGCGAAAAAAGATATTGAAGGCTCCGTTCAGCGCCTCGCGCAAATGGCGCGGGCGGCGGGTATTCATATGATTATGGCGACCCAGCGTCCGTCAGTTGATGTGATTACGGGTACAATTAAAGCAAACTTCCCGACGCGTATTTCCTTCCGTGTCGGCTCTAAAATCGACAGCCGTACCATTCTGGGCGAGCAAGGCGCGGAGCAGCTTCTCGGCAATGGCGATATGCTCTTTATGGGCACTGGCCGCCCGCGCCGTCTTCACGGGCCATTTGTGTCCGACGGCGAAGTTGAGCAAATTGCGAACTTTGTCAAAGCCCAAGGCGCGCCGAGCTATCTGGAAGATATCACAACCGAACGCGAAGAAGGGCCAAGCGACCCTACCAAAGCTGGCGGCGGCAGTGAGGGTAATTCCCTCTTCGATCAAGCGGTGGCCATTGTCGCGCGCGACCGCAAAGCCTCGACCAGCTATATCCAGCGCAAACTGTCCATAGGCTATAACCGCGCCGCGGATTTGATAGAGCGCATGGAAACAGAAGGCATGATAGGCGAGGCCATGTCAGGCGGAAAGCGCGAGATTTTCTTGCCCGAAGCTGACGACCCGTTTTAGAGATTTGCCACTTAACCTGATACCGTTAGTCAGATTCAAACGTAAAGTCCGGAAGACCTTTAAATGCTTTTTTCAGCGCCTTTCCCCAGCCGCTGGAGATATGGCGAAAATATTTATCATCGCGTTTAATCCGCTGCTTATGCGTGACTTTAAGACTGTCCTTTTCATAGATCATTAAATCCAGCGGCAGGCCAACTGATAAATTCGCTTTAAGCGTTGAGTCAAATGACACAAGTAAAAGCTTTACCGCATCCTCAAAACTCATCTCAGGGTCCTGAGCGCGCACCAAGATCGGGCGGCCATACTTCGTCTCCCCAATTTGGAAAAACGGCGTGTCGGCTTCTGCCTCAATAAAATTACCTTCAGGATAAATCAGAAAAAGCCTAGGCGGCATACCCTTTATCTGGCCACCCAAAATTAGCGTTGCGTTAAAAGCCGATTGCGCGAGCTGGCCTGTATTTGAATTGGATTGAATAACTTCTTTGAGTGTGTCGCCAATCAAGCGGGCGACTTGGAACATGGTCGGCACATGCAATATAGACGGGTTGCGATCTTCGGGAATTACCAAGCGTTCATTAAGCAAACTGACCAATGCCTGTGTGGTCGCCAGATTACCAGCTGTCATGAGGGTAATAACGCGATCACCTTCGACCTGCCAGCTATGCATTTTCTTTACAGTGGCGATATCATCTACGCCGGCATTCGTCCGTGTATCGGACATGAAGACCAGACCATTATTAAGCCTTAGACCCACGCAATATGTCATATTCTAGACCTGAATTATTGTTGCTGAACGTGGACATCGACCTTTATCGACTCCCCAGCTCCACCTTGTGTAAGGCCTGAAATAGGCGCTGCGGAAGAATAATCAAGCCCTGTTGCAACGCGCACGTAGCGGGCATCCGGTGAAATTTGATTAGACACATCAAAACCGGTCCAACCTAAATCCTGTAGATATAGTTCGGCCCAAGCATGGGTGGCATCCTGATCAATGCGGTCATTCATCATCAGATAGCCGCTAACATAACGCGCCGGAATATTGGCTAGGCGCGCGGCGGAGATAAAAATATGCGCGTGATCCTGACACACGCCTGCCCCAGCACGAATGGCTTGCTCTGCCGTGCTGATGGCCGTTGTTTGCCCTGTTTCATATGTCACGAGCCCGCCAATCGTGTGAGACAAGCCATGAAGCCTTGCCAGCTCAGTGCCCTTACCCGCCTTAAAGGCTTCGGCTAATTTATTAAGTTTAGCGCCAGGCTGGGTAAGCGGTGTCTGGCGAAGAAAATACCATAAAGGCGCAAATCCGCCATGTTGGCCTATAACCCCGTTTTTATCCTCGGTATCCACCACGCCTTGGCTTTTGACCGTCATTTCAGACACGCCCTCATCTATGCGGATCAGGTGCGTTATATTGTTATGATGATCAACAAATTGCGTTTGCAAAGTTGCGCCCTCAAATGTCACGTCCCAGTTTTTCATGAGCTGCCCCTCAGAGGCTTTGGGCGATAGCCTGACTTGCTGCAATCCATAGCTGGGCGACTGTTCAAAATTATAAGTCGTTATGTGAGAAATTTCGAGCTGCATATCTAAACCGTGAATCTGTAATCTGTTTCAATTTGTTTAGCGAGATTTTGATTCGTTGCTAAAAACTCCCCAATAAATTCATGCAATCCATAGTCAAAAACAGCCTCGATCGTTTGAGAGGACAAATGTTCAATCAGCTCTGCCGCCATTGTCTGGCTTGGCAAGTTAGTTCCGTAAGCATTACTCAGATGGCTAAGACTATGTGCGACTTCCCACTCGCACATCGCCAGAGAGCGCGGCATGGTGCGGTCTAATATTAGGAAGTCCGCAATTCCGCGCGGCGTCACCGCCCCTTTGGTGACCCAACGGTAAGCTCGCAAAGCCGAGACACTGCGCAAAATTGTTTCCCATTGCACATTGTCCATAGGCCCTCCCACGACAGAAATTGATGGCAGCAAAACGTAATATTTCACATCTAATATGCGCGCGGTGTTATCGGCCCGTTCAATGAAAGTCCCAAGCCGGGCAAAGTCATAAATATCATTGCGCAACATAGTGCCGTGCAGCGCGCCCTGCACCAAAGCGCTTTGCCGGCGAATAAGGCCGATAATGCTTGGGAGTGTTTTAGGGGTAATGTCTTCTTTCAAGCTTTCGCAAATATTGAGCCAAGCTTCGTTAACCGCTTCCCAGACTTCTCGGGTCAAAGCTGTGCGAGCCATACGCGCATTAGAGCGGGCTAAATCTATCATCGACAAGACGCTAGATGGATTACTTCGCTCACGCAGTAAAAAATCAATAACTTCAGGTCCGTTATAATGCTCATGCAGAACAGCATATTGCGCTCCATTGCCTGAAGACTTTATAATAGACGCCCATTCATCATCGGCTGATTTAGACCGCGTCAGCGCGATGTAAAATCCCGCTTCGACAAGGCGCGCCGTATTTTCACAGCGTTCCATATAACGAAACATCCAAAAGAGAGCGCCAGCTGTTTTTCCTAACATGCGCTAAGCCTCCAAGACCCAAGTGTCTTTGGTCCCGCCGCCTTGACTGGAATTGACCACCAGCGAGCCTTTCTTCATCGCGACACGGGTTAAACCGCCCGGCGTGATGTCGATACGATTAGGGCTGACTAAGACAAAGGGACGTAAATCAACATGACGCGGACACAAGCCTGATTTACTTAAGATCGGTGTCGTGGAAAGCGCCAAAGTCGGCTGCGCAATGTAATTATCAGGATTAGTTTTTAACTTTTTCCTAAAGCGCGAGACTTCGGCTTTGCTTGCGGCTGGACCTACTAACATCCCATAACCGCCTGAGCCATGAACTTCTTTAACAACTAACGTCTCCAAATGCTCAAGCACATATTTTAAAGACTCCGCCTCTGAACAGCGCCAAGTCTGAATATTTTTGAGTAGGGATTTCTCGCCCGTATAGAATTTCACGATATCGGGCATATAGGAATAAATCGCCTTATCATCGGCAATACCTGCGCCCGGTGCATTGGTAATGGTCACGCCGCCTGAGCGGTAAATATCCATGATGCCCGGTACGCCAAGCATTGACTCAGGTTTAAAGTTTAACGGATCCAGATAGTCATCATCTACGCGGCGATAAATAACATCAATGGGGGAATAGCCTTGCGTGGTGCGCATACAGACGCGTCCATTTTCAATGCGAATGTCGTGGCCTTCGACCAATTCCGCGCCCATCTGGTCTGCTAAAAAGGCATGTTCGAAATAGGCCGAATTGTGAATACCAGGCGTTAGCACCACAATTGTCGGCGCGCCCTCACAGTTCTGCGGCGCTGACGCCTCCAAAGAGCGCCTTAGCAGATTAGGGTAGTCACTGACGCGTTGGACTTTATTAAGTGCAAAAAGTTCCGGAAACATCTGCAACATGGTCTCGCGGTTTTCCAGCATGTAAGACACTCCTGAGGGCGTGCGCGCATTATCTTCAAGTACAAAAAATTCATCAGGGCCCGTGCGCACAAGGTCAACCCCGACAATATGCGTGTAAACACGCCCGGGCGGTTCGACGCCGATCATTTGCGGCAAGAACGCCTCATTATTGGCGACCAACTCCGTTGGAACAATGCCGGCCTTTAAAATCTCCTGGTTGTGATAAATATCGTAAAGAAAAGCGTTTATGGCTTTGACGCGCTGCTCGATGCCTTTTGCCAGCGTTTGCCACTCCTGCGCAGCAATAATGCGGGGCACTATGTCAAACGGAATGAGGCGTTCGGCGGCATCCTTTTGCCCGTAAACATTAAAGGTAATACCGGTGCGCCGAAACACAGCCTCTGCCTCTATCATCTTACGTTTAAGGGTCTTTGGATCTTGATCGTGAAACCAATTAAAATATTGAGTGTAGCTTTCGCGCGGTTGCCCGCTCTGCGTTAGCATTTCATCGAAAAAATCCATTCAGCCTCCAAGTATCGCTATCATATGGGCTAGAGCCAACATTGCAAGCCATTGAGATGATAAGGAAAATTCTGAAACCCGGATGCACAAATTATAGTCGGGTGTTATTTTGAGACGTCGCCTAACGCTTCCACGTAAACGATAGCGCGGCAGCGTCTTCTTTAAAGCTGAAATCTTCCGCTGACGCTTCGCGGCGCAGATAAGAGAGCGACACATCAGCATCACCAATTCTGTAGCCAAGGCCCGCTTGCGCGTCACCCACAATGATGCGGTCCTGCAAATGGAACTGCCCGCTTGTCAGGCGTCCGACAGAATTAGGAGAATAGGTCAGAGCTTCAGCATCTGCTCCAGCAAAAAAATACCATGTATTGTTATCAAGGTTGGAGCCCTTACGCAGGTCCTCACCGATTTCGACAACCGCGCCGACTACCGCTGAGGAGCTTTCATCATCAAAACGCAAGGCCGCACGCGGTGTTAATGACAAATCCAAACCAGAATGACTGCGACTGGTAAAGGCCTTAGCATACCCAAAATCGAGCATATCATGGCGTGACTGACAACCTTCGGCACCTGTCAGGCAGCCAGTATCTGCTAAATCAAGCTTAAAAAGCGATGATCCCACACTTTCAGCCGGCAATTCAAGGACGCCGCCTGTGAAACTAGGGCTTTCAATCCCAAGATTTAATGTCAGGCCGTCAGTAGGCGCAATAATCTTTGAGGATGTGTCCGAACTCGCTTTATCTTGCGCGAAAGACGGCGATGACATGGCCATACACGCAGCAGACAGCGCAAAAAGGGCGGTTAAGCCACCTTTTCTTGTGCCCTTGAGGCGTATCTTATGTCTCGTGTCTATCGCCAATTTGGCTTAAACTCCACTCTCGCAATGAACTTAGCTCTTGTTTAGCAAGAGTTAGGCCACATTTCTATCATTTTTTACCGCCTTAAAGTGGCAATATTTTGTTAAATATAATTTAATCCACATTAACATAATCCTAATATCATATTTTTTTCCGTGATGCATGTCACATACGCATATAAAAACGCCCCTCTCGGGGCGCCTTTATCATTATATTATTTTACTTTTATGACGCCGCGCTAATAAGCACTGAAATCATACATAGCGCTTACTGGCAGGCCAGGCACTCTTCATAATCTGTGGGTGCAGCAGCTTCCATGGCTTTTTCCATGTCGGTTTTCTCGGCCTTGTCTTCAGACCCGGCAAAAGCGGCGCGTTGTACGGATTTAGAGCGGCAATAATAGAGCGATTTCACGCCTTTTTCCCAGGCTTGCCAATGGAGCATGTGAAGGTCCCATTTATCGACATCGCCCGGAAGGAAGATATTTAGGCTTTGCGCCTGACAAATATAAGGGGCGCGGTCTGCGGCATGCTCAATTACCCAGCGCTGATCGATTTCAAAGGCTGTACGGAATGTCGCTTTTTCATGCTCATCTAGCTCGTCCATAAATTGAACAGAGCCTTCGTTCTCAAGAATGCTGCCCCAGACTTCATCTGTATTCAGCCCCTTGGTCTCCAGCAGGTCTTCGAGCAGGCGGTTCTTAACCGTGAAAGATCCCGATAATGTCTTATGTGTATAGATATTAGCCGGAATAGGCTCGATACCCGCTGACGTTCCGCCGCAAATGATGGAGATAGACGCTGTCGGCGCGACCGCCATCTTATGAGAGAAGCGTGCTTTGACGCCCGCTTCAGCCGCATCTGGGCAAGCCCCGCGTTCTTCAGCCAATTTCACAGAGGCTGCATCTGCGCCGCGGCGAATATGGAGGAACAGACGGTTATTAAAGGATTTGGCCATCGCGCTTTCAAACGGAATGCTTTTGCTTTGTAGCATTGAATGAAAACCCATTAGGCCAAGACCAACTGAGCGCTCGCGCGCGGCGGAATATTTGGCGTCTGCCATTGAGGCGGGGGCATTATCGATGAAATCTTGCAGGACATTATCAAGGAAGCGCATAATGTCTTCGATGAAGCCTTCCTCATTCTTCCACTCGTCATATTTTTCAGCATTAACGGATGATAGGCAGCAAACGGCCGTGCGCTGTTTACCATATTTATCGCGGCCTGTTGGCAGCATGATTTCAGCGCAAAGATTTGATTGCTGTACCCGCAGACCTTGGTCACGCTGATGCTTCGCCAAAGCGTCATTCACGGTGTCAGAGAACACCATATAAGGCTCACCGGTTTGAAGGCGCATTTCGAGAATTTTCTGCCAAAGCTTACGGGCAGAGATTTCTTTGATGGTCTTGCCCGTATGCGGGCTCTTCAAGGCAAAGTCTGTCCCGTCTTTGACCGCTTCCATAAAGGCGTCCGTAATGTTGAGGCCGTGATGAAGGTTAAGCGATTTGCGGTTAAAGTCACCAGACGGTTTACGGATTTCAAGAAACTCTTCGATTTCCGGATGGTGGATATCCAGATAAACAGCAGCAGAACCGCGGCGTAGCGAGCCTTGAGAAATAGCGAGGGTTAGGCTGTCCATCACGCGGATGAAAGGAATAATGCCGGAGGTTTTACCCGCGCGGCCAATTTTTTCGCCGATAGAACGCACATTGCCCCAATATGTGCCGATGCCGCCGCCATTAGAGGCGAGCCAGACATTTTCTGTCCACGCGCCTACGATGGAATCAAGGCTGTCATCAACCGCGTTAAGGAAACACGAAATCGGCAGGCCGCGATCCGCGCCGCCATTAGAGAGAACAGGCGTGGCCGGCATGAACCAAAGCTGTGACATGTAATCATAAAGGCGCTGAGCGTGGGCCGTGTCATCGGCATAAGCGACAGAGACACGGGCAAACATATCTTGATAGGATTCTTCCGGAAGAAGATAGCGGTCAACAAGTGTCTTCTTGCCGAAATCTGTCAGAAGCTCATCGCGTTCACGGACTTGCTTTACCGCTTCGACGCGCTGTTCTTTTACAATCGCCGGTTTCGCAGGCGCTTTTGCGCGAGTCGTTACGGTTTGCTGATCAACGGCGTCCAACTCTGCTTCCACAGAACCTGCCACAAATGCGTTCATTGAATTCTCTGACATATTATTTCCCTTTACTCCCAGTTTGCGGACGATTTGCACCGCGCCGCCCTAAATTTAACGTCAAAATTTCCTCGTTATGCCTAGCCAAGGCATCACATGAAAATCGTTCTGAATGGAAAACCCCGGAAAACCCCCCGGTACGTTTCGTTACTACATATAGTGTTGATTTGCCTCCATCCGTCAATACCTAGTGTATCAAAAAAGGAAATTTTTTATTAACGACGCCTTAAAATACTGAGAAATCTGTGAATTTTTTATGACGGTTCCGAAATGACCACGGGCAATCCCCTCTCAAATCGGAGATTTTTTATGAGGTCCCACACTAAAACTCTCGCCTTACTCAGCGAGAGCCTTAAAAAGCGACTCACTTTGCGATAATCACCGTTCTTTAAATTTTCTCAACAAGGGTTTGCATAAAATGTCAGCGCAATTAGTCTTAGCCCATGAAAATTCTCGTTGTCACAGATGCTTGGACGCCTCAGATGAACGGTGTGGTGCGCACGCTTGCCATGACGATTGGCGCGCTGCGGGATAAAGGTCATGTTGTAGAAGTCATCGCGCCGTCCGATGGCTATTGGACAATGCCGCTGCCAACCTATCCTGATATTCGCCTAGCCCCTTTCGCCAAGTCCGATATCGGAAAGCGGATTGTGCGCTTTGGCCCCGAAGCCGTCCACATTGCGACCGAAGGCCCGCTTGGACAAGCGGCGCGCGCACTCTGCCTGAAATGGGGCATGCCCTTTACGACCAGCTATCACACCAAATTTCCTGAATATATAAAGGCGCGCTTTCCCTTTGTCCCGCTCAGCTTGCCATATAAATTTGTACGCAGCTTTCATAATAGCGGCGGGCGCACCATGGTCACCACACCGTCTATGGTCGATTTTTTGGATAGGCAAGGCTTCACAAATCTAGCCCCCTGGGCGCGCGGCGTGGATACGGTTCAATTTCACCCTGACAAACGGCTCGCGCCTGATGACGTCTATAAAGACTTGCCTCGTCCAATATTTGTCAATGTCGGACGTATTGCCGTTGAGAAAAATATCGAAGCCTTTCTCAAGCTCGACCTGCCGGGTTCCAAAGTTATCGTTGGGGACGGCCCGCAATTAGAACAGCTGAAAAAGAAATATCCAGATGCCCATTTTGTCGGCGCTAAATTTGAGCATGATCTGGCCCGTCATTTCGCCGATGCCGATGTCTTCGTGTTCCCCTCCAAAACGGACACATTCGGTCTTGTCATTATAGAAGCCATGGCTACGGGGACGCCCGTCGCCGCCTATCCCGTCACCGGGCCCGTCGATATAATCCCAGGCAGCAAGGCTGGCATTGTAGATGAGGATTTACGGGCTGCTTGCTTGTCATGCCTTAAGCTTAACCGAGAAGACGCCGCCGCTCACGCCCAAAATTATAGCTGGGACAATGTCAGCCAGGTTTTCCTTGATTACCTGACCCCGGAATATGAACCAGTTGCGCGTAAGCGCTGGCGGCGGATGCGGCGAATGATGAAACTAGGCGCATCGCCTTATCATTTTTTCAAGAGAAATACGCGCCGCCTCTGGCGTTTGGTTCGCGGTAAATCTGTCCCGGATTAGACACCCTAAGACGGGCGCTTTAAGTACATCTGAGTGTAATGCCCGTAAGGTTTAATGGCGACCAATTCCCAGCCTTCCATACCCATGCGGTTGAGTCTTTCCGAAATTTGAGCATCTATGTCTTTAAGCTTATAGCTCCAAGCACTCTGTTTAAAGCTTTCGACTTTATACTGCCATCTTCCATCTCTCATTTAATCCTCCTTTTGCACCTTAGTTTTTACAGGTGCAGACTTTGTCTCTTTCAGCCGCCCCTGTTTTCGCAAAGCATCGCGTAGAACATATTCGATCTGCGCATTGACAGAACGCAGCTCGTCATCGGACCAGCGCTGCATCGCTTTAAGCACATCAGCATTGATGCGCAGGGGATATGCTTTTTTCGCCGCCATGACAGAGCCTAATAAAGGCTCCCTGTGTTCACGACGGGTTGTGTGGCTTTGTCTGAACAGAGCACGACCAGCAAGTTAGACACCATGGTCGCTTTACGTTCATCATCCAGATCGATGATGTCTTTCGCCTTAAGAGACTCAAGCGCGTCTTCAACCATGCCCACCGCGCCTTCGACAATTTTCTTACGCGCGGCAATAATCGCGCCGGCTTGCTGACGCTGTAACATCGCGCCCGCAATTTCAGGCGAATACGCGAGATGCGAAATACGGCTTTCAATCACGTGGATACCCGCTTTGGATAAGCGGTCCTGAATTTCTTGACGCAAACGCTCAGAGATTTCGGCCGGGTGCGAACGAAGACTGATTTCTTCAGGCCCGTGCTGATCATAAGGATAGCTTGTCGCCATCGCGCGGATCGCCGCTTCGGACTGTATCTGCACAAAACTTTCATAATCATCGACATTAAAGACGGCTTCGGCAGAGTCGTTGACTTCCCAGACTACGATGGCCGCAATTTCAATCGGCGAGCCATCCAGTTCATTGACCTTCAATTTTCCAGATTCAAAATTACGCACCCGCAGACTGATTTTTTTCTTGGTGAAAAACGGATTGTTAAAGCGCAGGCCGGGCGTGCGCACCGTGCCGACATATTTCCCGAACAAGCTCAAAACAGCGGATTGATTAGGCTCTACTTTATAAAGGCCTGAAAAACCCAACAGCACAATCGGCAAAGCCACTACCGGAACGGCTATACGCAAGGCTTGGGGAACATATAAAACCCCCGTCACAACCAAAGCGGCGACAACAATAATGGCCAATAAAAACATCAAAAACGGAATCCCGCTGACCGATTTTACTTCAGTCTCTCTAATCTCACTCATATCTCTCTCCTTCTCGAATATTATATATTGATATCATTATGATATCATATTGTCAATATTGGGAGTAAAGGGAATTTTACAAGAGGTCAGGCGTGAGATTGTAAAAAAGGCGCACGCGGTACAGACAGGGGACTTGCCCTTTACAGCCTAAAAGCCTATGTCCCCGCCCATGTTTGAACTTGAGATATTCTTATCGGCTTTTGCCGTGCTGTTTGTGATTATCGACCCGCCCGGATGCGCGCCGATATTTGCAACATTGACCAATGGCACGTCGCGCCAACATCAAAGGACCATGGCCTATAAGTCCGTCTTTGTGGCCTCTATCATTCTGTTCGGATTTGCCTATGTCGGCGAATTTGTCTTTTCCAAATTAGGGATAAGCCTGGACGCGCTTCGGATTGCCGGCGGTATCATGCTCTTTATGATTGGCCTGAATATGGTCTTTGAAAAACGTACAGAGACGCGCGAAGACCGCGCCGAAGAAGCTTTGGAAGACGCGGCCAATCCTGAAGACATCTCTGTCTTTCCTATGGGCATTCCGATGATTGCCGGGCCAGGCACCATGGCGTCGCTCTTAATTTTGATGGGCAAGACGGATACACTGGCAGGCCAAATTTCTGTTTTAGCTGCCCTCGCGCTCACCCTCATATTGACGCTTTTGACTTTCCTTATCGCCGGGCCGCTTATGAAGCTGATGGGCAAGGGCGTTACCGATGTTCTCACCCGCGTGCTTGGCGTGCTACTGGCAACGCTGGCCGCGCAATTTATTCTCGACGGCGTAAAAGGCGCTTTATTTTAGCCTTAGCGCAATTTTAAGGGCTTATCTTTATAATAAGGCCCTATGAGGCATTGGGGTTATATTGCTATTTTACTAACGCTTTGCGGCGCGGGCTTTGCCTCAGCGGCAGACACGCAAGCGCAAGATAAGTCGCAAGACTTAGCAGAGGCTCACAAGATCCACCGCCAAGGCTATATAAACCATATCAAAAAAGATTATGACGCGGCCCATGAGCTTTATAAAAAAGCCGCCGAGAGCGGCTTGGCCAAATCAGAGTTAGGCGTTGGACGCATTCTGGCTTTTGATCGTGACCAACATCATAATTATAAAGAAGGTCTGCCCTGGATAATTCGGGCCGCCGCGCCGCGCGAGACACATCAGGGACAAGGATTTTATCAGGCTCAACAACAAGCCAAAGGTTATCTCGACTGGTATTGCCGCAGCGGCGCAGCCGAGTTTCCTAAAGGCCATCCCTTTGCCAATAATCCTAAATGCTGGGAAGGACGAGGTGAAGCTTTGTTATATGGACGCCGCGGCGTCAGACAAGATTATGCGCAAGCTCAGCTTTATCTGGAACGCGCCGTAGCGGCAGGGCGGGAAAAGGCTCGCGCGCCGCTGGAAAAAGCCATCGCATTAAATATCCCGCGAAAGCCTCTCAATCACGGCAAAATCGCTGGAGGCTTTGCCGGTATTTTTCTATTCATATTATTGATGCGGATTTTCCGGTGGCGGCAAAAGCTCTATTGGCTTGTTCACCAACTCTCATTTTAAATGCAAAAAGCCGGGCCACGTACGACCCGGCTTTTTATCTTGATTGTGCGGCGCTTTTTAGAGCGCGGTCAATTTACCTTCGTTCTTCGCGAGCAGGTAATAGAATGTCACGCGTGATTTCATGCGGTCTTTTTGCATGGTTTCGCAAACCGTCATGACTTTTGCGTCGAGCTCAGCCGTCTCGCCCGTCAGGCCCAGCTTTTTGACAAGCCAGCTATCGCGCACGGTGTGGCGCTCTGATTCATCTGAACAGGCGACGAAAAGGCCGTCACGGCTTTGCAGCGCGATACCACAATGATCGACGATTTTTTTAACAATCACCGCATCCGCGTCTATATCATAACCGCGAACATCTTCGACGTAAGAGATATATTTATCCGCTGGTGCGTCTTTTGTTGTCTTGGCGGGCTTAGCTGTCTTAGCCACTGATTTTTTAGTCACTGTCTTTTTAGCGGCGACTTTTTTAGTGGCTTTCTTTTTCGCAACAGGCTTAGCTAATGTTTTCAAGACTGCATTTAGCTCAGCCACTTCAGCTTCAAGCTCTTCAACGCGGCTGGCGGATGACGGCAGCATATCGCGCACGGTCTCAGTTGTTTCGTTGTAGCCTTCAATCATTTTGACTTGAGTGCCTTTGAAAGCCGCGCCCGCTTTGGCTTCTAGAACTTCGCCTTTGGCGACGAGGTCTTCAAAAAGGCCGTCTGTCAATTCTTTTGCTTTGGTAAACCCGATCTGCGCTTGTTCGAACGCGGCAACATGCATCCCAAGATAAGCGCGGCGTGTGCGGCGCACAGCGAGGATTGTGTTTTTAACGGGGGTGAATGTTTTCGTCTCTAATGTTTTGGTGCTCATGGGTGTCTCCAAGCAGGAATGTTCGATGATGCACCGGTAAGCGCGAATATTAGAAAGCGCGTCCTAAAATCGTGCCGCTTCGGTAAGGTTCATCTGCGGCACTTAGGTAAATTTACAGGGCGGACTTACGCCTGTTAAGTTAGTAGAAATTTGGGCATTAAGGCCCGCATATTACTCCGACGGAGACTGACTTGGATTTTGATGCGCTATTATTGTCGCGACTGCAATTTGCCTTCGTTATTGCGTTTCACATTCTCTTCCCCGCCTTCACCATTGGTCTCGCCGCTTTCCTCGCCGTGTGTGAGGGCTTGTGGCTGAAGACTGGCAATGAGGTCTATAAGCGCCTCTATCTGCATTGGGTCAAAATATTCGCCCTCGCCTTTGCCATGGGTGTCGTCTCCGGCGTTGTGATGAGTTATCAATTTGGCACCAATTGGGCCAAGTTCGCGGATATGACTGGCGACGTTATGGGGCCTTTGCTCGGCTATGAAGTCCTCACCGCCTTTTTCCTAGAAGCGACATTTTTAGGCGTTATGCTCTTTGGCTGGAAACGCGTGGGACGCGGGCTGCATTTCGCGTCGACCTGTATTGTCGCCTTCGGCACATCCGTCTCGGCCTTTTGGATTTTATCCGCCAATAGCTGGATGCAAACCCCGCAAGGTTTCGCCATTGATGAGAATGGGCGCTTTTACGCCACGGATTGGATGGAGGTTATCTTTAACCCCAGCTTCCCGTCGCGTTATGTGCATATGATGCTCGCCGCCTTTATCACAACAGCGGCCGTCATCTTGGCAGCGGGCGCGTGGCAAACCCTGCGCAAGCACGACCAGAAGCCAACGCGCCTACAAATGCGTATGGCGATTGGCACCTTACTGGTCTTGATGCCGATGCAAATCGTGGCGGGTCATTGGTCAGGCGAAGTCGCCCATCATCATCAGCCCGCCAAAATCGCGGCGATGGAAGGTTGGTGGGAGACCAAATCAGCGCAGGACACAATCCTTTTTGCTATTCCTGATGAGAAGACCCGCACCAATAAGTTCGAGATCGCCATTCCGGGGCTGGGCAATAAAGTCATGGGTCTGCCTGATGATGAAGTCATAAAAGGCCTCAATGATTTTGAGGGGGAGCACCCGCCCGTCTTTATCGTCTTTTGGGCGTTTCGCATTATGGTCGGGGCAGGCCTCGCCATATTAGGCTTAGCCATATGGGGCGCTATAAAGTGGCGGCGAAAAACACTGGATAGGCCGGGCCTATTTCACTGGCTGGCCGTCCCCGCAGGGTCCCTTGGGTTTATTGCCGTAATTACAGGCTGGATCGTCGCCGAGGTTGGGCGGCAACCCTTTACGGTCTATGGACATCTGCGCACCGCTGACAGCCTATCGCCTGTTACGACTGGGCAAGTCGCAACGTCGCTTTTGGTCTTTATTATTGTTTACGCGATTATTTTTACCGCCGGCGTTATTTATATGATGCGCATCGCAACGAGCGGCTTTAACGATAAACCCGCAGCGCCTGTGGAAGATGGTCGCCGCGCACCTGGTTCACCTCTGGGCGCGGTCACGGATATGGCAGAACCTGAGAATAAACCGGTGAAGGATAGGAGCGAATAATGGACGCCTTAGATCTTCCCCTTATTTGGTCTGGCTTGATTGCGCTCGCCGTTATGCTTTATGTTGTGTTGGACGGCTTTGATCTGGGCATCGGTATCCTGACCGCTTTTGCGCGCTCCGATACGGAACGTAATATGATGACAGCGACAATAGAGCCTTTTTGGGATGGGAATGAGACATGGCTAGTTCTGGGCGGCGGCGGGCTCTATGCCGCCTTCCCCCTCGCCTATGCCATCATCATGCCCGCCTTTTATCTGCCTATATTGGTTATGCTCGCAGCCCTTATCTTTCGCGGCGTCGCCTTTGAATTTCGCCACAAAGCCGTGCGTAAACCTACGCGCCTATTCTGGAACGGGGCCTTTGCTTATGGCTCACTTGTTGCGGCCTTTTCTCAAGGGCTTATTTTGGGCGGCTATATACAGGGTATTACCGTTGAGGGACGCAATTTTGCCGGATCGCCCTTTGATTGGTTCACGCCATTTTCTGTTCTTGTCGGGGTCGCTCTAGTCATTGGTTATGTCTTGTTGGGCGTATGTTGGCTTATTCTTAAAACAGACGGTGAGCTTCAGGACTTCGCCCGAAAATGGGGACGCCGCGCCTTGATAGGGGTCGCTCTGGGAATGGCCATCATCAGTGTAGCAACGCTTGCAATCGACCCCATCGTTACCCAGCATTGGGGTATCACGATGAGCAAAATTGATTTGTCAAAAGCAATTTTCCTTATGCCAATCCCTATCACCAGCGCGCTGCTTATGGTCTGGCTTTGGCGTGATCTTCAGGCTAAGCCTCGCTATGATTGGCGACCTTATCTGCTTGGTGTCGGTATTTTTGCGACGGGCTTTATCGGCCTAGCTGTCAGCCTCTTTCCTTACCTCGTTCCCTTTGAGGTCGATGTCTGGACAGCGGCCGCGCGAGATAATGCTTTAGCATTCTTGCTGGTCGGAGCGGTCGTTATGCTACCGACAATTTTGCTCTACACGGCCTATGTCCACAAACTCTTTTGGGGCAAGGTAAAAGAGGGCGATGGCTATCATGGCTAAGCGGTGGCTCTCCCCGACGCCGCCCCCTGACGCGCATGAGCCGCCAAAGCCGCTTTTAAGCCGCATAATGTGGATGGCGATCTATATGCTGAGCGGCGTAGCTGTGGTCGCGGGAAGCGCCTATTTTCTCCGCTCGCTCTTATTTCTCTAAGCCGGAAAAACACAAGATTGGAGTTGCGCGGCCATTTCATAACTTTTTAAGGCATAAGGCTTATAAATATAGTTGAAACTTCAACTATGCTTGAAATTAGCACCTAGAAAGTATAGACACTTTGGTGAATGATTATCTCATGGAAATAAATTATGTCGAGCGCTATTAAACCTAATCTTATTAAAGACATCAGACCGCAGCTAAAGGTCAATCCTGTTGAATATGCGGATACAACATTCCAAGCCTTGTCCGAGAGAATAGCTGACGATTACAATTACATAATTAAAACATGTGTTATGCCCCATATAGGCAATACGCACGGGCTTAAAGTGAGAGAGCTTCGCGTTATGGCGTGCATAGCATTTTACGATTATTCGCTAACGCCGGCTCATGTTGCCGCCATGATAAGATATGATCCCGCCACCGTTACGCGCGCCGCAAAACGTCTGGCTGACGCGAATATGGTTATACGAGAAAATAACGAACAAGATACGCGCAGTATCGTTTTAAAACTGACTGAACCCGGCAAAGCCTTGGTATCCCTCTATAACCAACGTATAAAATCTGTGTTCACAGCGCTTGAGGGCATAATGGAAAAATCCCTAAATGAAGACGAAAAGACTGAATTCCTCACAGCCGTTTATAAAGTCAGTAAACGTGCGGAAATCATGCGGGAATATGCGGCTAAATTGCCAAAAAATCTAGACACGCAAAGCGAAACTAAAATCCCGTTTTAATGCGTGCTAGGTCATAAAAAAACCGAGGAGCATGAACCCCTCGGTTATTCGTTCTAAACTTTAGAAAAAGCCTAACCCTCAGCTTTTGGCTCTTCTGCAGGGGCTTCCTCAGCGGCTGGAGCTTCTTCGGCAGCAGGGGCCTCTTCGGCGGGAGCTTCTTCAGCTGGCTTATTCTTAGCGTCCTCAGCAGCGGCTTTTTCAGCGGCTTCAGCTTCTTTAGCCGCCTCTTTGGCAGCTTTTTCGGCTTCTTTCGCCGCTTCCTTAGCTTCAGCTTCAGCGACCTTACGGGCTTCGGCTTTTTCAGCTTTGTCGATTATAAGCTGTGCCGCTTTGGCGCCAGGCTTCCCTTTTTCAGGGTTGTTGCCCGCTTTCCATTCCCAAAGGCCTGCGGCGCTTAGGAAACGCGCAACGCGGTCCGTTGGGCGCGCACCTTTGCCGAGCCATTCTTTACATTTTTCAACATCCAATGTTACGCGATCTTCCGCATCCTTTGGTAGCATCGGGTTATATTTACCGACGATTTCAATGAAACGGCCATCACGCGGGGCGCGGCTATCTGCAATAACTACGCGGTAATAGGGACGTTTTTTAGCGCCGTGACGGGCCAGTCTTATTTTGAGTGCCATGAGTTTTTCCTTTTAAAAAGCATTCAGTTAAATTCGATTATTTCTTTTTCGCTCTATTTCTTTTTACCAAAAGGCAAGCCGCCAATGCCGGGCAGACGAGGTTTGCCGCCGCCTAATCCCGGAAGGCCGCCGCCAAGACCGGGTAGGCCTCCCATACCAGGGACTTTGCCCATCTTCCCCATTTGTTTTTTCAATTCTTCAAGCTGCGCCGGGTCCATATCCGCCGGATTAGGCATGCCGCCTTTACCGGGCATCATCCCGCCTGGCATTTTTGGCATGCCGGGCATACCGCCCATTTGCTGCATCAGTCCAGCCATGCCGCCCTTGCCCATCTTCTTCATCATATCCGACATTTGGCGGTGCATTTTCAAAAGCTTATTCACTTCCTGCACGCTCATGCCGGAGCCTGCCGCGATACGTTTCTTACGGGACGCCTTTAGAAGGTCAGGCTTCTTGCGCTCTTGGGGTGTCATAGACAGGATAATCGCTTGCTGCTGTTTTAAGAGGCTATCATCAATACCGCCCGCCGCGTCGAGCTGCTTTTTCATTTTGCCCATGCCAGGCATCATTTTCATCAGGCCGCCCATGCCGCCCATTTTCTGCATCTGGCCAAGCTGTTTTCCAAGGTCGTCCAGATCGAACGTCCCCTTCTCCATCTTCTTGGCCATTTTTTCGGCGTCTTTTTCGTCGATAACCTGAGAGGCCTTTTCAACAAGCGAGACAATATCACCTTGGCCGAGAATACGGCCCGCAAGGCGTTCCGCATCAAAGGCTTCAAGCCCGTCAAGCTTCTCGCCTGTCCCGAGGAATTTAATCGGCAGGCCAGTGACCGCCCGCATAGACAATGCTGCGCCGCCGCGGCCATCACCATCAATCCGCGTGAGGACAAGTCCGGTCAGCGGCAGACGTTCGTGAAAGCGCCGAGCCGTCTCGACAGCGTCTTGACCTGTCAGAGCGTCAGCCACGAGCAGTGTTTCAATTGGCTTGGTTGCGTCTGCAATCGCCGCGACTTCATCCATCAATTCATCATTGATGGTGGTGCGGCCCGCCGTATCGAGGAAGACAACATCATAGCCGCCCTTCGCGCCCTCATCCATGGCGCGTTTGGCGATTTGCAGCGCGGATTGGCCTTTAACTATGGGCAGGAACCCAACGCCTGTTTGCTCAGCCAAAATACCCAGCTGCTCCATCGCGGCGGGGCGGTTGGTGTCGAGTGACGCCAGCAGCACTTTGCGCTTACCGCGCTCTTTGAGGAATTTACCGATTTTACCGGTGGAGGTGGTTTTACCCGAGCCTTGCAGACCCGCCATGAGAATAGCGACAGGCGGCTTGCCCGCCAGATTAAGCTGTGCGCTGACAGCGGCCGCTTCAATATCGGCTTCGTCTTCGGACAATGTCCCGCCGAGCATTTCGATAAGCGCGTCATGAACGATTTTGACAATTTGCTGACCGGGCTTAACCGATTTGATGACTTTCTCGCCAACCGCTTCGACTTTGATTTTCTCAATGAAGTCTTTGACGACAGGCAGGGCGACATCGGCCTCAAGCAAGGCGACGCGAATCTCGCGCATGGCCGCATTGACATCCTTCTCAGAAAGCGCGCCGCGCCCCGTAAGGTTGTCAAATACACCGCCTAATCTATCGCCGAGTGCCTCGAACATGTGTTTCCTTCATTTATTCGAAACCCTTATGGTTTCGAAGACCCGCATAGCACTAACAGCTCCGGTGAACGATAACGTCGACCGGAGGACCCCGCCTGCATCGTCCTCGAGCCTTTAAAATAAAGGCGGGAGGTGTCGCACAGGTCAGAGCGCAGGATAAAACTGCGCGGATTTCGTGGGCGTATAGGGGGCGACTAAGCTTATGTCAAATGAAGCTTTTCCGAGGTGGTGGCTTAAAAAAAGCGGCACCAAGGCCGCTTTTCATTTTGGATTTGTCTTAACGCTTATATTTAAACCCAAATTCGATGGTCACTTGATAATAGGCAACCTTGCCTTCTTCGATATATCCGCGTGTGGAAATGACTTCGAACCAGTTCATCTCGCGAATGCTCTCGCTGGCTGTGGCAAGGCCGTTTTCAATGGCGTTTTCAATAGATTTCTTGGACGTGCCGACGATTTTTGAAATGGCATATGTATCTGATGACATGGGAAGCTCCTGTGTGGTGATGAAATAAAACGCTTAGCTCGCAAAAAGGTTCCTAAGTCACGCCGTCCCTAATCTGCTAAGAATTTATTTCTCTTAGGTGCAACTAATAGCTTTCCGTTTTCGTAATGATTATTATACAGCTTCCAAAAATTTAGACCTAGAAACTACTTTTTATGACTTTTCTGCTCCGTTGTGAAAACCTCCTGAAAATTGACATCTGCCTGCCACGCCAAAATTTGCTAATGGCGAGAGTTTCGGTCGCCGTTCTGACATTCTACCCTCAGCATAGTTTTGCGCATGAAGAGCTGCAAAGCGCAGTCGATGAGATAATTATTTATGGTCGAGCGCTCGACAAAATCGGCGATGCAAAGACGGCGTCTGAAGGTACAGTGGGTTATTCTGATTTTGAAGACCGTCCGCTCAGCCGATCCGGAGAGTTAGTCGAAGTGATACCGGGGGCGGTTGCAACACAACATTCGGGCGAAGGTAAAGCCAATCAATATTTTCTCAGAGGGTTTAATCTGGATCACGGTACGGATTTTTCTGCACAAGTTGATGGCGTACCCGTCAACCTGCGGACACATGGCCATGGACAAGGCTACCTTGACCTGAATTTCGTTATTCCGGAACTAGTTGAACGTGTAGATTACAGAAAGGGGCCCTATTCGGCTCAAGACGGGGATTTTTCAACAGCAGGGTCTGCGCGCTATCAGACACGTGACAAGCTGGAGCAAAATTTCGTCGAGGTGACCGCAGGCGAGTTTGATTATTTGCGAGGCGTAGCGGCTGTAAGTGAGCGCCTGTCGGATCAAACGAGCTTACTGCTTGGCGCCGAGTTGCAGCGATATGACGGCCCATGGGTATTGGACCAAGATTTGAAAAAATTTAATGGTTTAGCCAAGTTAATCCACAGTACCAAAAACGCGCAATCTGAACTGACAGCGACCTATTATCAAAGTGATTGGACAGCCACAGATCAAATCCCAACACGCGCCGTAGATAGCGGGCTGATTGACCGCTTTGGCTTTATTGATGATGATTTAGGCGGCGAGACAAACCGGGCCTCTCTATCCCTTCAAACAAGCATCTTATCCAGCGGCGGCGCTATGACAGACCTTAATCTCTATTTTGTTGATTATGACTTTACACTCTTTTCAAACTTTACTTATTTTCTTAACGACCCTGTCGATGGCGATGAGTTTGAGCAGAAGGATAACCGCCAATATTACGGAGGCTTAGTCAAGCATGCCCGCAACCTGTCTCCCAAACTCAATTTAACGGCAGGCGGCGAATTTCGCTATGACGATATCAAAGAAGTCGGGTTGTTTAACACAGCGGGCCGTGAGCGCCTGTCAACTGTGCGTCTAGATAGTGTCGGGCAAACCAGCTTAGCGCTTTGGGGCGAGCTGGAATATAAGCTGACCGACACGCTGCGTCTGAATGGCGGATTACGCGGGGATTATTTTCATGCCGATGTTGACGCGCTATCTCTTCCCGAAAATAGCGGAAAAAGGAATGATACTTTGATTTCGCCAAGCTTCGGCTTGGCATGGCAAGCGGGCGCCGGCTTGGAATTATATGCCAATTATGGAGAGGGATTTCACTCCAACGATGTTCGCGGCACGACGATTATTCTGGACCCTGTCAGTTTGGAAAATGTTGACCAAGTTCCTCCTTTGGTCAAATCCAAAGGTCAGGAAATAGGTTTAAGACTCGAAAAAGGTGCGTTCCGAGCGACTGTGACCGCCTTTAATCTTGAGCTGGATTCTGAGCTTGTTTTTGTCGGGGACGCCGGCACAACAGAAGCGAATGGCGCAACCGAGCGGGTCGGTGTTGAGAGCAGTTTATTTTGGCTGCCAACAGACTGGCTAGTTTTGGATGTCGGCGGCGCTTACACCGATGCGAAGTTTTCCAATGCAGGCAATGATAACAAAATTCCCGGCGCTGTCGAAACTGTCTTTTCCGGCGGAGCGCTGATGAAGTTTGAGGACTTGGCTTTAAGCGCGCGCTTACGACATTTTGGCGCTGCGCCGCTCATTGAGGATAATAGTGTGCGATCAGAGCCCACCACGCTGGTTAACCTATCGGCGCATTATGATATGAAAGATGTAACCTTCGGGGTGGAGCTTCTCAATGCGTTTGATGCTAGGGATTCTGACATTAGCTATTTCTTTGAATCGCATTTAGCTGGCGAAGCGTCGCCCGTTGAGAATATTCATTTTCATCCCGTAGAGCCGCGCCAAGTCAGAGCCTCTATCCGCTATAGATTTTAAGCGGCTTTGAGCAAGCCAACGCCCCATAAAAAAAGCCCCGCATTGCGGAGCCTTTTGTAAATTTGTTTCAAAACTTAAATCTAAGCTTTAACCGTATGCGGCGCTGAGGCGTGCTTCTTGGCGGTTTCTACAATCAGCTTGAAGGCTTCTGGCTCATTACCGGCCATATCGGCGAGGACTTTACGGTCCAG
>ENA-ORXM01000836-ORXM01000836.1-marine-metagenome-genome-assembly--contig:-NODE-836-length-47937-cov-4.666193_pt1 | contig 47937 bp, 43 predicted proteins | sample MGYA00237867_ERZ511480 | MGnify/ENA primary metagenome ERZ511480 (study PRJEB26309, sample SAMN06266103) | marine metagenome | isolation source: Algal blade | place: United Kingdom:Sidmouth, United...
TGCCCAAAATGCCTGTGATTATCATTTTGAACCGAATACGGCTGAAGTGGCAGATAAAATAATAGATTTAGTCAAGTAAGATTTTACCATTCCACCAGTTCTTTTCAATCGTGGCTTTTTTACGTTCATAGAATTTTACAGCACCAGTGTTCCAGTCAAGCACCTGCCATTTGAGTATTTTACACTTTCTATTAAGTGATTCTTCAATCACAGCATCAAAGATCATATCGCCAATACCTAGGCTTCTATGCGCTGGTTTTACGTAAAAGTCCTCTAAATACAGCATTTTTCCACGCCAAGTGGAGAATGTATCATAGAATAAAGCCATACCAATCAGATCATTCGCTTTTTCGGCAACGATTAAGCTGATGAGGCCTTCTTCAAACGCTAAAATGTAGTCATCTACAGTGCTGATTACGGCTTCGGGTTCGTTTTCAAAAAGTGCCAGTTCTTTTACCATGCCGTAAACCCTCTGTAAATCAGTCTTTTGGCCTCTTCTTAGAATTAAATTTGTACTCATATTGCAAGTCTTAATTTTGTTCGAAATCTCCCTTTGCAAAAGTAAAAAATAGTCTTACCTTTGCACCTCATTTTTAAAAAGTTGCAATAAACTAAAATATGCCTACTATAAATCAACTGGTAAAGAAGGGAAGAAAGAAAATCGTTGTCGCTAGTAAATCTAGGGCTTTAGAAGGTTCTCCCCAAAAACGTGGAGTATGCACGCGTGTATACACTACAACGCCTAAAAAACCAAACTCTGCATTGAGAAAGGTTGCGAAGGTGAGATTGACTAACGGAATTGAAGTCATTGCCTACATACCAGGTGAAGGTCATAACTTACAAGAGCACTCTATTGTATTAATTAGAGGTGGTAGAGTAAAAGATTTACCGGGTGTAAGATATACGATAGTTAGGGGAGCACTAGATACAGCAGGGGTAGAGAAAAGATTACAATCAAGATCAAAATACGGTACTAAACGACCTAAAAAATAAGCAATGAGGAAAAGAAAGCCGAAAAAGCGCATAATCCAACCGGATCCAAGATTTAATGATCCTATGGTTACTCAGTTTGTTAACAACCTTATGTTAGATGGTAAAAAATCTACCGCATACACGTTGTTTTACGGTGCTATGGATATTATTCAAGAGAAAACAGGTGAAGATCCTCATGAAACTTGGAAAAAAGGACTTCAAAACATTACTCCTGGTGTTGAGGTGCGCTCTAAAAGAATTGGAGGAGCTACTTTCCAAATTCCAACAGAAATCAGACCTGCAAGAAAATTGTCAGTAGGTATGAAATGGTTGATTAAGTATTCAAGAGCCAGAAATGGTAAGGGATTAGCTGAAAAACTAGCCGCTGAAATTATGGCTGCAAGTAAAGGAGAAGGTGCTGCTGTGAAGAAAAGAGAAGATACTCACAAGATGGCAGAATCTAACAGAGCCTTTGCACACTTTAGATAAGATACATTCATTTAGATAATATAGATAAGAGAATATCATGGCCAAAGATCTTAAATTCCTAAGGAATATTGGTATTGCCGCACACATTGATGCAGGTAAGACAACAACAACAGAAAGAGTACTTTACTATACTGGAATGAGCCACAAAATTGGTGAGGTTCATGATGGTGCAGCTACAATGGACTGGATGGAGCAAGAGCAGGAGAGAGGTATAACAATTACTTCTGCTGCAACTAAAACTAACTGGAAATGGAAAGATCAGGATTATCCAATGAATATCATTGATACTCCAGGACACGTTGATTTTACAGTTGAAGTAAATAGATCTTTGAGAGTACTTGATGGTCTAGTATTCTTGTTCTGTGCCGTTTCAGGTGTTGAGCCTCAGTCAGAAACGAACTGGAGGTTAGCTGATAATTACAAAGTGCCGAGAATTGGATTTGTAAATAAAATGGACAGATCTGGTGCTGATTTCTTTTCAGTAGTTAAAGATGTTAAAGAAAAATTAGGTTCAGATGCGATTCCATTACAAGTACCTATTGGTGCTGAAGAAAATTTCAAAGGTGTTGTAGACCTTATAACAGGGAAAGCAATGATTTGGAATGATGATGATATGGGGATGACATTTAAGGAAGTTCCGGTTCCAGAAGATTTGAAGGATGTAGTGATGGAGTGGAGAGAGAAGTTATTGGAGGCTGTGGCCGAATATGATGAGACTCTGATGGAGAAATTCTTCGATGATCCAGATTCAATTACAGAAGAAGAAATGATTGCAGCTGTTAGAGGTGCAGTTATTGATAATAAATTTGTGCCGATGATGGCGGGTTCTGCCTTTAAGAATAAAGGTGTTCAAGCTGTTCTAGATGCAGTATGTGCTTACTTGCCTTCACCTTTGGATGTTGATGCGGTCAAAGGAATCAACCCTGATACAGAAGAGGAAGAGACACGAACTGCTTCAACAGATGAGCCGTTTACGGCATTAGCATTTAAGATTGCAACGGATCCTTATGTAGGTAGGTTGGCATTCTTTAGAGTATATTCTGGTGCGTTAGATGCGGGATCTTATATCTACAACTCTAGATCTGATTCAAAAGAGCGTATTTCAAGGTTATATCAAATGCACTCAAACAAGCAAAATGCTATTGATAGAGTAGAGACAGGAGATATTGCGGCAGGTGTAGGTTTTAAAGATATCAGGACAGGAGATACTTTATGTCAAGAAGGACATCCAATAGTTTTGGAAAGCATGGTTTTTCCAGATCCAGTTATTGGTGTTGCTATCGAGCCTAAAACGCAGAAGGATATAGATAAGTTAGGAATGGCTTTAGCTAAATTGGCTGAAGAAGATCCTACTTTTAGAGTAAGATACGACGAGGACACTAACCAAACTGTAATTAGCGGTATGGGGGAGCTTCACTTGGAGATTATCATCGATAGATTGAAAAGAGAATTTAAAGTTGAATGTAACCAAGGAGCACCTCAAGTAAATTATAAAGAAGCATTAACGCAAACAGTTGATCATACAGAAAGATTAAAGAAGCAATCGGGTGGATCTGGTTTGTTTGCACAAATGCAATTTGAATTGGGACCTGCTGATGAAGAATTTTTAGAGTCTGATGACTTTAAATCAGGCAAGAAAAGGTTACAGTTTGAGAATAACATATTTGGTGGGTCGATTCCAAAAGAATTTTTCCCTTCAATAGTTAAAGGGTTTAATGCCATGATGGATAATGGTATCCTAGCTGGATATGGTATTGATAGCATGAAAGTCAAATTGTATGATGGATCTACACACGCTGTCGATTCTAAACCAATCGCTTTCGAGCTTTGTGCAAAAGAAGGCTTTAGAGCTGCGGCAAAGAGTGCTAAGCCTGTTTTACTTGAGCCTATAATGAGTCTTGAAGTGGTGACACCTGATGAATATACAGGTAGTGTTATTGGAGATTTGAATCGAAGAAGAGGTTTGCCAAAAGGCCAGGAAACTAAAACTGGAGGCGCTATCGTTATTTCGGCTGATGTACCTTTGTCAGAAATGTTTGGTTATGTAACATCATTAAGAACAATAACTTCAGGTAGAGCAAGCAGTACAATGACATTCTCTCACTATGCTCCGGCTCCACAAAGTGTGTCTAAGGAAATTATTGAGAAATCTAAAGGAGAAGTAAAAGTTTAATCGCTTTTCAATAATAAAGTGGCCCGGTTTAAACACTGGGCCTTATTTTTTTTAAATATTGCTGCAATAAGTTGAAAAATTAAATTAGAACTCATACTTTTGCAGCCCCTTTAAAAATTTTAATAAAGGTTATGAATCAAAAAATACGAATAAAGCTCCGTTCATATGACTACAACTTAGTTGATAAGTCAACGGAGAAGATCGTGAAAACAGTGAGAAACAGTGGTGCTGTGATCTCTGGTCCGATTCCTCTGCCGACTGATAAAGAAATGCACACGGTCCTCAGATCCCCGCATGTCAATAAAAAGTCGCGTGAGCAATTTTCACTTAGGACCCATAAGAGACTCATAGAGATATTTACGCCGACACAAAAGACAGTGGATGCATTGTCAAAGCTTGAATTACCAAGTGGTGTAGATATTCAGGTCAAGCTCACTTAATACAGTTTTCACATATTGTTAAATTAATTAGATAAGCCTTCCGGGGCTGTCAGCATATATTTTTGCTAAAAAAATAACGATGAACGGATTAATTGGAAAGAAAATAGGGATGACGAGCATCTTTACTGAAGATGGAAAGAATATTCCATGTACTGTTATAGAAGCAGGTCCCAATTTTGTATCTCAGGTTAAAACTGAAGTTTCGGATGGTTATGATGCTTTGCAATTATCATACGGAGAAAGAAAACAAAAAAGGATGACTAGCGCATTAGGTGGTCATCTTAAAAGAGCTTCTATATCATCTACTAAAAAAGTAGCTGAATTTAGAAACTGTAATCTAGAAAAGGGATTAGGTGATAAGATAGAAGTTAGTGATGTTTTTGCGGAAGGCGATGTTGTAAGTGCAATTGGTACTTCAAAGGGTAAAGGTTTCCAAGGAGTTGTTAAGAGACATTCATTTGGAGGTGTAGGGCAGGCCACACACGGTCAACATAATAGATTGAGAGCTCCTGGAGCTATCGGTGCATGTGCCACGCCTTCTAAAGTTTTTAAAGGAATGAAAATGGGAGGAAGAACAGGTGGAGAAAGAGTTAAAACAACCAATCTTAAAGTTGTGAAAATCCTTGCAGAAAAGAATTTAATTTTAATAAAAGGATCTGTGCCTGGTCACAAAGGATCTATTGTAATCATTGAAAAGTAAGGAAAAAATGAAAGTAGATGTTTACGGCATAAACGGCAAGTCAACAGGCAGATCAGTAGATTTACCTGACGAGATTTTTGGAGTGGAGCCAAATGAGCATGCAGTGTATCTTGATGTTAAGTCTATTCAGGCTAACAAAAGACAAGGCACACATAAAGCAAAGGAAAGAGGCGAGATCAAAGGTTCAACGCGTAAAATTAAAAAGCAGAAGGGGACAGGTACGGCTCGTGCGGGTAGTATGAAGAATCCTTTATATAAAGGTGGCGGTAGAATGTTTGGGCCAAGACCTAGAACTTACAGCGTAAAATTGAATAAGAAAGTAAAAAGGTTAGCGAGGCTTTCCGCTTTATCAGCAAAAGCAGCAAGTGGCGCTATCAAAGTTGTTGAAGATTTTACTTTTGAAACGCCAAAAACGAAGGAGTTTGTAAATGTGTTAAACAACTTAGAAGCAACAAAAGCTTTGATCGTAGTCGATCAAAAAGATGATAACTTGTTATTGTCTAGTAGAAATGTAAAGCATGCACAAATGACTACGGCAAAAAACTTGAATACACTTGATATAATGAAGGCAGGCAGTCTGATCATTTCAGAAGGTTCTGTGAATGCGATAAAAGAATCTTTTTTAAATAAATAGGAATGGCTAAGACAATTTTAATAAAGCCTATTATTTCTGAAAAGTCTGAGATACTCTCAGGGAATCTTAACCAGTACAGTTTTATTGTGCACAATAAGGCAAACAAGGTTGAAATCAGAAAGGCTGTTGAAGCAATGTATAGCGTAAATGTATCTTCAGTAAATACATTGATCATGCCTAAAAAGGCTAAATCAAGAAATACAAAATCTGGAGTACTTAAAGGAAGTAAGAGTGCTTATAAAAAAGCAATTGTTAAACTCTCTGCAGGTGAAGAAATTGATTTCTTCGGAGATATTTAATATATAAAAAATGCCAGTAAAAAAACATAAACCGGTAAGTCCAGGAAGACGTCACTACGTTAGCGTTGAGCATGATGATTTAACGAGTAAATCTTCAAAGCCATACAAAAAATTGACTGTAGGGTTAAAGAAAACAGGTGGTCGTAATCATGATGGTAAAATGACTGTCAGAAATATAGGTGGTGGTCACAAGAGAAAATACAGAATCATTGATTTTAAAAGAAGCAATGAAGGCGTCCAAGGAACTGTGAAAACCATTGAGTATGATCCAAACAGATCTGCTTACATTGCTTTGATTGAATTTGATGATAAAGATATCAGATACATCATTGCTCCGAATGGTCTGAAAGTAGGAATGACGATTAATTCTGGAAGAGGGGTTACACCTGATGTTGGAAATGCAATGTATTTAAATGATATTCCTCTTGGTGCTAGTATTCATGCAATTGAAATGACACCTGGTAAAGGCGCTCAGTTAGCAAGAAGTGCTGGGACTTATGGTACTTTAATGGGTAGAGAAGGAAAATATGCTATAGTAAGATTACCGAGTGGTGAAGTAAGAAGAGTGCTTTTGACTTGTAAAGCTACAATCGGATCGACATCAAATCCTGATCACGGACTTCAAGTTATAGGTAAAGCAGGAAGAAATAGATGGAAAGGGAATAGACCAAGAGTAAGAGGTGTCGCAATGAACCCAGTCGATCACCCGATGGGTGGTGGTGAAGGTAAAGCTTCAGGAGGTCACCCTAGATCAAGAACAGGTATAATGGCTAAGGGGCAGAAGACTAGAAATGTGAAGAAAGCTTCTAATAAGCTTATTATTTCAAAAAGAAAGGCAAAAAAATAATATAAAGGATGGCTAGATCATTAAAAAAAGGTCCATACGTTTTTCATAAGCTTTTATCTAAAATTGAGAAAGCACAGGCTGCAACTAAGAAATCTGTGATCAAAACTTGGTCAAGATCGTCTATGGTTATTCCTGATATGGTAGGACTTACAATTGCAGTACACAATGGTAAAACATTTGTTCCTGTATATGTGACTGAGAATATGGTAGGGCACAAGCTTGGAGAGTTTTCTCCAACGAGGACTTACAAAGGTCATGCTGGTAATAGAAAATAATTAGACTTAATAAACTTATTCATACATAAGCGATGGAAGCAGTAGCAAAAATGAAAAACATACCACTCTCAGCACGTAAGATGCGATATGTGGTAGATAGCATCCGAGGGAAAAATGTGGATGAAGCTTTAAATATTTTAAAGTTTTCTAAAAGAGAAGCATCAGAGTTTGTTGAGAAATTATTACTCTCGGCTATCTCTAATTGGGAAAATAAATTAGATATGGCTCACAATGCAGATGATTATGGTTTATTCATAAAAACGGCATTGGTTGATGAGGCAGGTATGCTCAAAAGATTTAGACCTGCGCCACACGGTAGAGCGCATAGAATAAGAAAAAGATTAAATCATGTCACTTTAATTGTAGCAAACAATGTTGACATAGAGGGTGAAGAGGAAACTACAGAATCAGAAAACACAGAAGCTTAAAAATAAATTATGGGTCAAAAGACTAATCCAATAGGTAATCGTTTAGGTATCATCAGAGGATGGGATTCCAACTGGTTTGGAGGTAAAGACTTTGCTAAAAAAGTTGTTGAAGACGAGAAGATCAGAGAGTATCTAAAAGCAAGGGTCAACAAAGGTGGGATTGCTAGAATTATCATCGAACGAACTCTTAAAAGAATTACAGTAACTGTACATACATCTAGACCAGGTATTATTATTGGAAAAGGAGGATCAGAGGTTGATAGAATTAGAGAGGAATTGAAAAAGTTGACGGGTCAGGATATCCAAATCAATATTGTTGAGATTAGAAAGCCGGAATTAGATGCAGCGATAGTTGCTGAATCTATAGGTAAACAATTAGAAGCAAGAGTAAACTTTAGAAGAGCTATAAAAATGGCAATTCAGTCTTCTATGAGAGCAGGTGCAGAAGGAATTAAAGTGAGAGTAAGTGGCAGATTGAATGGTGCGGAGATGGCACGTTCAGAGGAGTTTAAAGATGGTAGAACACCATTGCATACTTTTAGAGCTGATATTGATTATGCATTATATGAAGCTTTAACTGTTTATGGTAAGATTGGAGTAAAGTGTTGGATATGTAGAGGAGAAGTTTTAGGAAAAAGAGATTTATCACCAAACGTTGGAGATCCTAAAGCAAAAGGTGGAAGAGGTGGAAACAGAGGCGGTAATCGAGGTGGTAATCGAGGTGGTAATAGAGGCGGAAACCGAGGTGGCAATCGAGGTGGAGGTGGAAACAGAGGTGGAAATAACAGAAGATAAAATCTATAAACTAATTTGTTTTACCTTTGCACAACTTTTTAAAAAAGGATAAAAATTAAAGAAAAATGTTACAGCCGAAACGTACAAAATACAGGAAGCAACAGAAAGGAAGAAATAGAGGATTGGCTCATAGAGGTAGTACTGTTGACTTTGGCTCATTTGGTTTAAAGTCTATTGAAAATGGCCGTTTGACAAACAGACAGATTGAATCTGCAAGGATTGCCATGACAAGATATATGCAAAGACAAGGGAAGGTGTGGATTAGAATATTTCCAGACAAGCCAATAACATCAAAGCCTCTAGAGGTAAGGATGGGTAAGGGTAAAGGAAATTTAGATCATTATGTAGCGCAGATTAAAGCGGGAAGAATAATGTTTGAATTAGATGGTGTTTCAAAAGAAGTAGCATTTGAAGCATTAAGACTAGCTGCACAGAAACTACCCTTATTAACAAGAACGGTTACAAGACCAGATTACGCAGAATAGTTTAACTACAAATAATGGCAACGAAAAAATTTATAGAGTTACAGGAGTTTACAGATGATCAGCTTTCAAGCGAATTAGAACAAACTGTTACTCAATATCAAAAATTGAAATTCGATCACGCTCTTAAAGGATTAGAAAATCCAATAGCGTTAAAAGAAGTGAGAAGAGATATTGCGAGATTGAAAACAGAAGTCAGCAGAAGAGCAGTAACAAAACTAGCTCCTGAACAGTTGGCATTGAGAACAAAAAAAGTCAATAGAAGACGCAATAACAGATAATTATGTCAGTAGAGGAAAATATTCAAACGACAGACACTCGAAAGAATAAAAAAACACGAGTGGGTTTAGTAACAAGTAACAAGATGGATAAAACCATTACTGTTTCTATTGAAAGAAGACTTCGTCACCCGATCTACGGGAAATTCGTAAAGAAGACCAAAAAATTCACAGCTCATGATGAGCAAAATGAATGCAATGAAGGTGATACAGTTAAAATAATCGAGTCAAGACCATTGAGTAAGAAAAAAAGGTGGAAACTCGTAGAAATTGTTGAAAGAGCTAAATAGAAAATAATGATACAACAAGAGTCAAGATTAAACGTAGCAGACAACTCAGGAGCAAAGCAGGTGCTTTGTATTAGAGTGCTTGGTGGATCTAAAAGAAGATACGCTTCTATTGGAGATAAGATTGTTGTAACCGTTAAAGATTCATCTCCTGGCGGCGTGAAGAAAGGAACTGTTTCAAAAGCAGTAGTCGTTAGAACTAGGAAGGAAATCAGAAGAAAAGATGGTTCATATATTAGATTCGATGATAATGCCGTAGTGCTTTTGACAGAAAATGATGAACCAAGAGGGACGCGTATATTCGGCCCTGTTGCAAGGGAATTAAGAGATAAAGATTACATGAGAATTATTTCATTGGCACCAGAAGTGCTATAAGAATAAGAAAATGAAAAGTATTAGTTCACATAAAACAACAAAACTACATATCAAAAAAGGTGATAGAGTAGTTGTGATCTCAGGATCTTACAAAGGCACTGAAGGAGAAGTTAAAGAAGTTTTTCCTAAAAAGTACAGAGCTATTGTAGAAGGTGTAAATGTTTCAAAGAAACACACAAAGCCATCAGCAGACCAACCAGGTGGGATCAATGAAGTAGAATCACCAATCCACCTTTCAAACTTGTTACTTATTGATCCAAAATCAGGATCAGCTACAAGAATAGGAAGAAAAAAAGATGGAGATTCTATTGTTAGATATTCTAAAAAATCAGGTGAAATTATCAAGTGATGAGTTACGAACCAAGATTAAAGAAAAAATATAAAGACGAAATTGTAAAGAAACTGATGGATCAGTTTCAATATAAGTCTTCAATGCAAGTGCCTAAATTGATCAAAATATCATTGAATCAAGGAGTAGGATTAGCAACGCAGGATAAAAAACTGGTTGACAATGCTGTTTCTGAAATGACTATGATTGCAGGTCAAAAAGCTGTACCCACCAAAGCATCTAAATCAATTTCAAACTTTAAGCTCCGAGAGTTTATGCCGATCGGTTCTAAAGTAACTTTGAGAAAAGATAGAATGTGGGAGTTTTTGGATAGGCTAATTGCAGTTGCTTTACCAAGAGTGCGAGATTTTAGAGGTATTAATGATAAGAGTTTTGATGGTAGAGGAAATTATTCATTAGGCATTAAAGAGCAAATTATTTTTCCTGAGATTGATATTGACAAAGTCAGTAAAATCACTGGAATGGATATAAATTTTGTAACAACTGCAACGACAGATGCAGAAGCATTGGCACTTCTTAAACACTTAGGAATGCCTTTCAAAAATCAAAGAAATTAATAAGCTATGGCTAGAAAAGCATTAATTGCCAGAGAAGTAAAAAGAAGAAAGCTAGTTGAGAAGTACGCTGCTCTAAGAAAGCAGTTGAAAGCAGAAGGGAAATGGGAGGAGCTCGATAAGTTACCAAAAAACTCATGTAAAGTGAGACTGCACAATAGATGTCAGTTAACTGGAAGACCAAAGGGGTATATGAGAAAATTTGGTATCAACAGAGTAACTTTTAGAAAAATGGCTTTGGAAGGAAAGATTCCAGGTATTACAAAATCTAGCTGGTAAAATAAGAAAAAATGGCAGTAACTGATCCAATAGCAGACTACTTAACGCGAATTAGAAACGCGCAGCAAGCTAGACACAGAATCGTTGAGATTCCTGCGTCAAGAATGAAAAAAAGCATAACCGAAATTTTATATGATCAGGGTTTTATTCTGAAGTATAAATTTGATGATGAGGCTGGAAAACAAGGTATTATTTCTATTGCCTTAAAATATGACACAAAATCAAAGCTTCCTGTAATTAAAAAATTAGGAAGAATCAGTAGGCCAGGTTTAAGAAAATATGTGCCTGTAGGTGATATCCCTCGTGCGATCAATGGTTTAGGTATAAACATTGTGTCGACTTCGAAAGGTGTTATGACAGATAAACAAGCGAAGAAAGATAATGTGGGAGGGGAATTAATATGTTACGTATACTAAAATATTAGCAATGTCTAGAATAGGTAAAGCTCCAATAAGTGTTCCGTCAGGTGTAACAATTGATGTTTCTAAAAGCAACATCGTTACAGTGAAAGGTCCTAAGGGCGAATTAACGCAACAGGTTGATCCAGATTTGGAATTGACTATAGAGGATGGTGTTCTTACGCTTAAAAGACCAACAGATCAGAAAAGACACAAAGCTATGCATGGTTTGTATAGATCTTTAGTTTCCAATATGGTTACAGGCGTGTCTGAAGGATGGAAAAAAGAATTAGAACTTGTAGGTGTAGGTTACAGAGTACAAAATACAGGTAATCTTGTAGAGTTTACTTTAGGTTACTCGCACCCCATTTACTTTTACGTACCAGATGAAGTCAAAGTAGAAACTTCAATGGAAAAAGGTAAACCACCAACAGTGATCTTAGAAAGTCATGACAATCAATTAATTGGTCAAGTGGCAGCTAAAATAAGAACGTTTAGAAAGATCGAACCTTATAAAGGAAAAGGTATCAGATTTAAAGGAGAACAAATTAGAAGAAAAGCAGGTAAGACTGCTGCTAAATAATTAAAACTGTAATTAGATAATTATGGGAAGTACGATTAACGGAAAACAACGAATTAGATATAGAATTAGAAAGAAGATAACTGGTACACCAGAACGTCCACGTCTTTCTATATTTAGAAGTAACAAATCAATTTATTGTCAAATTATTGATGATACACAAGGATTAACAATTGCTAGTGCTGCAACTAAAGGATCTAATTCTGACGCAGCAAAAGAAGTAGGCAAATTGATTGCTGAAAAGGCGAAAGCAAAGAATGTAGATCAAGTCGTATTTGATAGAGGTGGAAACCTATATCACGGTAGAGTTAAAGCTCTAGCAGATGCTGCAAGAGAAGCAGGCTTACAATTTTAGAACTTTTGATACAAATATAAATGGCACAACAAAAAGGTAAACAGTTAAAAATCGAAGCTTCTGACTTAAAAGAAAAGTTAGTAAGTCTTAACAGGGTAGCTAAGGTTACCAAAGGTGGACGTACATTTAGCTTTTCAGCTTTGGTAGTCTTAGGTGATGGCAATGGTAAAGTAGGTCATGGCTTAGGTAAAGCTAGAGATGTACAAGAATGTATCGCCAAGGCTGTTGATGACGCAAGAAAAAATCTTATTGAAGTGCCCTTAATTAAAGGAACTATTCCGCACGAACAAAAAGGTAAATACGGAGCAGGTAAAGTTCTTATTAAGCCAGCTGCCGATGGTACAGGTGTCATTGCAGGAGGTGCAATGAGAGCCGTATTAGAAATGGCAGGTGTTCATAATGTATTAGCTAAATCTCAAGGTTCTTCTAATCCGCACAATGTTGTAAAAGCAACAATTGATGCTTTAAAGAATTTGAGAAGTGCAAAAGATATCGCTAGACAAAGAGGTATTACTTTAGAAAAGTTATTTGAAGGATAATATCATGGGAAAAGTAAAGATAACACAAGTAAGAAGTACGATTGACCGTTCGCAAAAGCAAAAAGATACAATGAAAGCTTTGGGCTTGCGCAAAATGAATCAATCAGTAATCAAAGAAGTCAGTCCTCAAGTGCAGGGCATGATTAATAAGGTCAAACATTTATTAAGCGTCGAAGACGCATAATTTAATCGATAAATTTCTGCAAGATGGAACTGCATAAACTAACGCCGGCAAAAGGATCGGTAAAAAGAAAGAAAAGAATTGCAAGAGGTCAGGGATCTGGTTATGGTGGTACCTCGACGAGAGGTCACAAAGGTGCTAAATCTAGATCTGGTTATAGCAGTAAAAGAGCTTTTGAAGGTGGTCAAATGCCTCTTCAGATGCGTTTGCCTAAAAGAGGTTTTAAGAATCCGAATAGAGTGAGCTTTGTAGCTTTAAACCTTTCAAGGCTTCAAGAGTTAATTGACAAACACGGGATGACTACTGTTTCTGTTGAAAGTCTCTACGAGGCTAGATTCATCAAGAAAGGAGATAAAGTCAAAGTGCTTGGCAATGGAGAGATTAAAGCGGCTGTTAATGTAACCGTAAATGCAATCTCAGAAACAGCAAAAGCGCAAATTGAAGCTCAGGGAGGATCTGTAACAATACTATAAATTTGGATAATGAATAAGTTCATAGAAACCTTTAAAAATATTTGGTCCATCAAAGAGTTAAGAGAGCGTATTCTTTTTACTCTTTTGTTATTATTTGTTTATAGGGTAGGATCATTCATTGTACTGCCAGGAGTGGATGGTGCAGTACTTGACCAAGCTGTTAGCCAAAGAGGCTCTAATGATATATTGGGATTGATAAATACCTTTACAGGTGGTGCCTTTAATCAAGCCGCTATTTTTGCACTGGGAATTATGCCCTACATTACGGCATCTATCATTATACAACTATTAGGTTTTGCTGTTCCTTATTTTCAAAAACTCCAACAAAAGGATGGAGAATCTGGACGTAAAAAAATAACACAAATTACAAGATTACTTACGGTAGCAATTACTTTAGTACAGGGTGGTGGTTACTTAACATATATACGTTCGATGGGCGCCGTTCACAATTCTGTGAGCCCGAGTGTCTTTTGGATGTCTAATATTATAATACTTTCTGCGGGTACCATTTTTGCCATGTGGTTAGGTGAAAAGATAACTGATAAAGGAATAGGAAATGGTGTCTCTTTATTGATCACAATTGGAATTATTGCGACTTTACCTAGATCATTTGCAGCGGAAGTTATTTCGCAATTCTCTGGTGGAGGCGGATTCCTCTTAATTTTAGAATTGGCAGTTTTATTCTTTGTGGTTTTGGCCACAGTATTAATAGTTCAAGGTGTTAGAAGAATACCTATTCAATTTGCCAAACGGATGGTTGGACGGACAGGTGCTAACATGCCTGCTGCAGGAGCAAGAGATTATATTCCTTTGAAAGTAAATGCTTCAGGGGTTATGCCTATAATTTTTGCGCAAGCAATAATGTTCTTACCTGTTACAATAGCGCAATGGGCTGCTAAAGATGGTAATACACCAGGTGATTTTATGATGAGTTTGAGTGATTGGAAGTCAATTCCTTATAATGTTATATTCTTCATATTGGTTGTTGTATTTACATATGTATATACAGCTCTTCTGGTTAATCCACAGCAATATGCAGAATACTTAAAAAGACAAAATGCTTTTATCCCTGGTATAAAGCCGGGTAAAATGACTCAAGACTTTATAGATACTTTGACGACGAGAGTTACTTTACCAGGATCAATATTCTTGGGACTCATTTCAATACTTCCTGCAATAATAGCTGCATTCGGTGTTAACGATGCTTTTGCATTATTTTTTGGAGGAACTTCATTATTGATTCTTGTCGCCGTTGTTTTGGATACACTTCAACAAATCGAAAGTTACTTACTAATGAGAAAGTACGATGGTTTGGTTAAATCTGGAAGGATTAAAGGAAGAAGTGGTATGCAGACGATAGGAGCTGGTATGTAATAACTATGATTTATTACAAAACAGCTGAAGACATAGAGCATATAAGAGAAAGTTGCTTATTGGTTTCCAAAACATTGGCCCATGTAGCAAGTATTTTAAAGCCAGGAATTACTGGTAAAAAGATAGATAAAGAAGCGGAGAATTTTATTCTGGATCATCAAGCGAAACCTGGGTTTAAAGGTTATAGAGGTTTTCCGGGTACATTATGTATATCACCTAATGAGTGTGTCGTACATGGGATACCAACTGACGAACCTTTTAAAGAAGATGATATTCTTAGCATTGATTGCGGAAGTTTTTTGAATGGTTATTTTGGAGACAGTGCATTCACTTTTGCAATGGGAGGAGTTAATGACGAGATTATGAAATTGCTGGTAACGACTAATGAATCTTTGTATAAAGGTATTGAAGAGGCAAAGGCTGATAACCGAATAGGAGATATTGGATATGCCATTCAAAGCTATACTGAGGCACAAAATTATAATGTTGTGAGAGAGTTAGTGGGACATGGAATAGGTAAAAACCTACATGAACCCCCAGAAGTGCCAAATTATGGTAGACCGGGCAAAGGCCCTAAAATAAAAGAAGGATTAGTAATTGCAATCGAACCCATGATAAATATGGGGGTAAAAGGTGTAAAACAGGCGTCAGATGGATGGACTATTATTACGAAAGATAAAAAACCGTCTGCGCATTACGAACATACAATAGCTGTAACGTCCGAAGGGGCAGATATTTTATCAAATCACAGCTATATAGAGGAAGCTATAAAAAATAATTCAGAAATCAGGAATATATCCCTAAAATAACGGATATTTGCACTCCAAAATTTTTTGATGTCTAAAAAAGACTTGATACAACAAGATGGTACGATAGAAGAAGCTCTATCCAATGCAATGTTTAGAGTGAGATTGGAGAACGATCATTTGATTGTGGCTACAATTTCAGGAAAAATGAGAATGCACTACATCAGGATTCTTCCAGGTGATAAAGTGGCAGTTGAAATGTCTCCATACGATTTATCAAGAGGACGTATAACTTATAGATATAAATAATTATGAAAGTTAAAGCTTCAATTAAAAAGAGATCTGCAGATTGCAAGATCGTCAGACGTAAAGGGAAGTTGTATATTATTAATAAGAAGAACCCTAAGTTCAAACAAAGACAAGGATAAAACATGGCACGAATAGCAGGTGTAGACTTACCAAAGAAAAAAAGAGGAATTATTGGACTTACATACATTTATGGTATAGGTCCTACTGTTGCAAAAGAAATTTTGCAAAAAGTTGGATTGGATGAAAATACCAAAATCAATGACTGGAACGATGATCACGTAAAGCAGATTACTAAAATGCTTCAAGATGATTATACAGTTGAAGGAGAATTGAGATCTGAGGTCCAAATGAATATAAAGCGTTTAATGGATATTGCTTCGTACAGAGGATTGAGACACAGAAGAGGTCTGCCTGTAAGAGGTCAAAGAACACAAACTAACGCTAGAACAAGAAAAGGTAAGAAGAAAACAGTTGCTAACAAGAAAAAGGCTACTAAATAATAAATAGATGGCAAAGGTAAAAAAGGTTAAAAAAAGAAAAGTAAATGTTGAGCCAGAAGGTGTTGCACACATTCAGGCAAGTTTCAACAATATTATTATTTCAATGACCAACAAAGCAGGCCAAGTTGTTTCTTGGGCATCTGCTGGAAAAGCTGGTTTCAGAGGTTCTAAAAAGAATACACCTTTCGCAGCTCAGATTGCAGCAAAAGATGCAGCTCAAAAAGCATACGATGCAGGAATGAGATATGCTGAGGTATTAGTTAAAGGACCTGGAAATGGAAGAGAATCTGCAATCAGAGCTATAGATGAAATAGGTATCAAAGTAACGCGAATTAAAGATGTTACACCTTTACCTCATAATGGATGCAGACCACCTAAGAAAAGAAGAGTTTAATACAACCTAAAGAATATATTCTAATGGCTAGATATACTGGACCTACAACAAAAATTGCGCGTAAATTTGGAGACCCCATTTTTGGCCCCGATAAAAGCTTTGAAAAAAGAAAATATCCTCCTGGTCAACATGGTCCCGGCAGAAGAAGAAAGCAAAAGTCTAACTACGCAGTACAATTAACAGAAAAGCAAAAAGCAAAATACACTTACGGAGTGTTGGAGAGACAATTTAGAAATTTGTACACAACTGCGAATTCTAAAAAAGGCGTAACAGGTGAAGTGCTTTTACAATTTTTAGAAGCAAGACTAGACAATACAGTCTTTAGATTGGGTATATCTCCAACCAGAAGAGGTGCGAGACAATTAGTAAGCCATAAGCATATTTTAGTAAATGGTATCTTAACAAATGTACCATCTTACCAACTAAAGCCAGGCGATATGATTTCTGTAAGAAATAAATCTCGTCATATGGAAGCTATACATAATTCTATCGGAGCAAATTCTAGAGCAGCGAGCAAGTGGGCGTGGTTAGAATGGAATCCCGAAAGAATGGAAGGTAAGTTCATGGAGTATCCAGAAAGAACTGCTATTCCTGAAAACATCAATGAGCAATTGATTGTAGAACTTTACTCTAAATAATTAAAGTTCTTATCTGAATTATATCTCTGCAAAAAGTTTGCAGTATTTGTCAACTGATCTAAAGTTTTAAAATAACGTATGAGTATTTTAAATTTTCAACGACCTAACAAAATATTATTAACAAAAGCTGATGACTTCGATGGTTCATTCGAATTCAAACCATTAGAACCAGGTTTTGGACAAACTATAGGCAATTCCTTGAGAAGAGTTTTATTATCCTCTTTGGAAGGTTATGCAATCTCTGCTATTAGAATAGCTGGAGTTGACCATGAATTCTCTACAATTAAAGGTGTAGTAGAAGATGTGGTTGATATTATCTTAAATATCAAGCAGGTGAGAATCAAACCTGTGATTGATCTACCAGAACAAGATAGTGAAAAAATATACTTGACCATAAGTGGAAAAGAGCAACTAACAGCTGCCGACATCGAATCACATACCAATGTATTCAAAGTGATGAATCCAGAGTTGGTGATCTGTAATATGGACACAGCTGTGAATTTGGAAATTGAATTGACTGTGACTAAGGGAAGAGGATATGTAGCAGCTAGTGAAACAATGGCCAAAGATGCACCTATCGGAGTAATCCCTATTGATGCAATTTATACACCTATAAAAAAGGTGGCTTATAAAGTTGACAGTACAAGAGTTGGACAAAGAACGGATTACGAAAGATTAACGCTTGAAATAATGACGGATGGTACAATTCATCCTGAAGATGCTGTGAAAGAAGCTTCTCGTATTATGATCCAACATTTAATGTTGGTTACTGATGAAAATATCACTTTTGATAATGAGAAGAGCAGAGAAGATGATATTGTAGATGAGCACATCTTACACATGCGTAAATTGTTGAAAACGCCTCTAGAAGATTTAGATCTTTCTGTAAGAGCATACAATTGTTTGAAAGCCGCTAAGATAAATTCACTTGGAGAAATGGTGAAATACGATACTAATGAGTTATTGAAATTTAGAAATTTCGGTAAGAAATCATTAGTAGAAATTGAAGAGTTACTCCAAAACAAAGGTCTTACATTTGGTATGGATCTTTCTAAGTATAAATTAGACGAAGAGTAAATTTGAACATGGATCGCATCGACTCAACCGGATCCTATATTTATAAATTGTATTAACCGCATACCCATTATACAAGTCGATTAATTAGGGAAATGCAGTGATACTCAAATTGAAATTAAAATGAGACACGGTAAAAAATTCAACCATCTCGGAAGAAAGAAAGGACACAGACGCGCATTGCTAATGAACCTTTCTAACCAATTGATTCAATACAAAAGAATCAATACAACTTTAGCAAAAGCTAAGGCTCTAAGAGTTCATATTGAACCTTTAATTACAAAGGGCAAAACCAATACAGTACATTCTAGAAGAACTGTTTTTGGATATCTTCAAGATAAAGAAGCTATCAAAGAACTATATGGACCTATTGCAGAAAAGATAGGAGACAGACCAGGTGGATATTTAAGAATTATCAAAACTGGATTTAGAAAAGGTGATGGCGCTGAAATGGCTATGATCGAGTTTGTTGATTACAATACAGTTTATGACAATAAATCAACAACTAAAAAAGGTGGAACGCGAAGAAGAAGAGGTGGTAAAAAGAAAGCTGCCGGAGCGGCTGCAGCAGCGGCTACCGCGCAAAGTGAAGAAGAATAATAAGCAACAAGCATAAATAAATATAAAATGCAGTGATTAGTATCGCTGCATTTTTTTTTGCAAACACTATACATGCGTTTATAATTTTAGCAGAATAACATTTTAGAATAGCATGTGTGATGCTTTGCTGATATGGCCTCATTTAATAACATTTAAATATTAGAGTGCCGGAAATACCATAATGGGATTTATCTATCTCTGTGGTAAATATTGTTCGCCATAGCTAAGGCCATGACTCAGCCTAACAACTTACATGGTTCGTTCTATTCAAGCGCTGTTGTAATCGATTGGTCCTAACTAAATCTGTCGCTCATCCTCTAATCTTAACAAACCCTCCTCAATAATCTTTTCAGACACCTTAAACTTAAATGGTTTTATTAGTCTTTTAGCTTTATTTAAAAAGGCTTTAAGCCATCAACTACGTATAACATTTTCTACTATATTTGCATCAAACCAAACTAATCAAGTTAATGCCTGATAGCATACTTCAAGACGCAATACTACTTTTGGAAGATGGTACTATTTTCAAAGGAAAAGCAGCTGGAAAGAAAGGAATAGGGATAGGAGAAATCTGCTTTAATACTGGAATGACCGGATATCAAGAAATCTTTACTGATCCATCTTATTTTGGTCAGATTCTATTGACCACAAATGCGCATATAGGCAATTATGGAATCAAAGATGCCGAAGTAGAATCTGATGAAATTCAAATTTCAGGTCTGGTATGTAAAAATTTCACAAATGATTATTCTCGGCCACTAGCTGATCAAGATATTCAAAACTATTTTGAAGAAAATAATATTGTTTGTATACATCAAGTGGATACAAGATCAATTGTAAAACACATAAGATCTAAGGGCGCGATGAACTGTTTGATTTCAACTTCTGAAATGGATGTTGATGTGCTTAGACAAAAATGTAAAGAAATTCCTTCGATGCATGGTTTGGAGTTGGCTTCAAAAGTTAGTACCAAAAAAACTTACACTATAGGTGAGGAAAATGCTGCCATAAAAATTGCAGTTTTAGATTTCGGTACCAAGAAAAATATATTAAGATGTTTTGTAGAAAGAGGTGCATACTTGAAAGTTTTTCCAGCACAAACAACTGCTGAGCAGCTGCGTGCTTTTAATGCTGATGGTTACTTTCTATCAAATGGACCTGGAGATCCTGCGTCAATGGATTATGCTATTGATACGATCAAAGATTTATTGATAGAAAATAAACCCATGTTTGGGATTTGTTTGGGACATCAACTTTTAGCTTTAGCCAATGATATCCCTACATATAAAATGCATAATGGACACAGAGGTATAAATCATCCTGTGAAAAATATGATAAAAGGGACCTGCGAAGTCACAAGTCAGAATCATGGATTCGGCGTAAGCCCTGAAGCCATAGAAGCAAGTGAAAAAGTGGAAATCACGCACATGAATCTTAATGATAATACAATAGAAGGTATACGGGTAAAAGACAGTTTGGCTTTCTCTGTACAGTATCATCCTGAGGCATCTCCTGGACCGCATGATTCAAGATATTTATTTGATGACTTTATGGATGTCATTAAAAAACACAAGAATTGATTTTAATAAATCGGTAATAAGATTATAATCTTCATTTAATAATTCTTAATAAAAAGAAATGAGTAGAATAGCAGATGTAAAAGCAAGACAAATCCTTGATTCTAGAGGAAATCCAACTGTAGAAGTTGATATCATAACAGAGAATGGATTTGTAGGCAGAGCTGCTGTTCCTTCGGGCGCGTCCACTGGAAAATATGAGGCTGTGGAATTAAGAGATGGAGACAAATCAAGCTATCTAGGAAAAGGGGTTGGCAAAGCGGTAAACAATGTCAACAATGCTATCATGGAATCAATAATTGGTGATGATGTTTTTGATCAAAGATTAATTGATGATAAAATGTTGTCTTTAGATGGCACTGAGAACAAATCAAATTTGGGGGCAAATGCGATTTTAGGTGTTTCTCTAGCATTGGCGAAAGCTGCAGCTGTTGAATCAAATCAACCTTTGTATCGATATGTCGGAGGGGTTAATGCATATACATTGCCTGTGCCCATGATGAATATTTTAAATGGAGGCTCTCATGCCGATAACAGTATAGACTTTCAAGAATTTATGGTTATGCCTTTAGGAGCAGAATCTTTTTCAGCAGGCTTACAGATGGGCGTCGAAGTTTTTCATCACTTGAAAAAAGTATTGAAGTCTAAAAACTATTCTACGAATGTGGGCGACGAAGGTGGCTTTGCGCCAAATATTAAATCTAATGTAGAAGCCGTTGAAATTGTGTTGCAATCTATTGAGGCTGCGGGTTACCGTCCAGGTGAAGATATTTTTATCGCAATGGATGCTGCCGCATCAGAGTTTTATAATGCTGAAGAAAACGTTTATCATTTTCATAAATCAACTGGAGATAAATTAACACCAGATGAAATGGTTAGCTATTGGAGTGAGTGGGCAAATAAATATCCTATTGTTTCAATTGAAGATGGATTGGATGAAGATGATTGGGCGAGTTGGGCAAAGTTGACTGCAGCTGTTGGTCATAAAACACAACTTGTCGGCGATGACTTATTTGTCACCAATACTAAAAGACTACAGAGAGGGATAAATGAAAAATCTGCAAATTCTATTTTGATCAAAGTGAATCAAATAGGTACTTTATCAGAAACAATTGATGCTGTGAGTTTAGCAACAGCCAATAGTTTTACTTCTGTAATGAGTCATAGATCTGGAGAAACTGAAGACGTGACAATTGCTGATTTGGCAGTGGCTTTAAACACAGGACAGATAAAGACGGGATCTGCTTCTCGTAGTGATAGAATTGCTAAATACAACCAATTATTGAGAATTGAAGAGGAATTGGGTTCTACAGCTTACTATCCTGGTAAATCTATACTTAAAACATAGTATTTAAAGGGTTTTGGTATAGCCAAATAGATAGTTTCACACGCCACATATCATCAATCTTGCTTATATTTGTACTGTTAAGCAAGTCAACCTGATTGAGATAATAAGTATAACTTATTTATCATTTCAGAAATTAATTGTTTATGAGTCCTTTGAAAAAGCTTTTATCTAAAGACTTTAGTATTCTATCTTGTTTCAATAAATACTCAGTTGTAATCTTACTATTTGTAATCTGGTTGAGTTTCTTTGACAGATATAGCTTAGTGACACAATACAGATTGAGTAAAACATTGACAGAACTAGAGGAAGAGCAGAAAAATTACGAGCAGCAATTAGAGGAAGTCAAGAAGGCGAGAGAAACTATTAATAATGATGTAGAAAAGTATGCGCGCGAAAATTATTTATTTCATAAAGACAATGAAACTATAATTTTAATTGAGCCAGCTACAAAAGAAAAATAGTTCGATTATTAATTGATCAATAATTATTCTTGATTAATTCAATGACATTCAAATAATCAAATAGTTTAAAAAGATAAACCAACAATGAGCGTACTAGTAACTAAAAACTCAAAAATTATTGTCCAGGGCATTACTGGAAAAGAAGGAAGTTTTCATGCTTCTCAAATGATTGAATACGGGACACCCGTTGTCGGCGGTGTAACGCCAGGTAAAGGAGGTCAAGAGCATTTGGACTTGCCCGTTTTTAATACTGTTTCTGAAGCAGTAAAAGAAGTGCAAGCAGATACATCTATAATTTTTGTGCCACCTGCATTTGCTGGTGATGCCATCATGGAAGCCGCTGCCGCTGGAATAAAAGTTATTATTTGCATTACGGAAGGTATTCCTGTTCAAGATATGGTTAAAGTGAAATCTTATATTAAAGATTTTGACTGTCGTTTGGTTGGACCCAATTGCCCAGGTGTTATGACTCCAGGAGAAGCCAAAGTAGGAATCATGCCTGGATTTATTCACAATCCCGGAAGAATTGGAATCGTATCAAGATCAGGGACATTGACTTATGAAGCGGTTGATCAAGTGACCAAAGCAGGAATGGGTCAGTCAACTTGTATTGGAATTGGAGGTGATCCAATACCTGGAACCACCACTAAAGAAGCAGTAGAATTATTAATGAATGATCCTGATACAGATGGTATCGTTATGATAGGGGAGATAGGTGGCAATATGGAAGCCAATGCGGCAAGATGGATAAAAGAAAATGGGACTAAACCCGTAGTGGGTTTTATAGCGGGACAAACAGCTCCAGCAGGAAGAACGATGGGTCATGCAGGTGCGATCGTAGGTGGAAAGGATGACACAGCCGCTGCAAAAATGGAAATTATGCGTGAGTGCGGAATTTCCGTTGTAGAATCTCCTGCGGATATTGGAGAGACTATGGCCAAGCTTTTAGGGAAATAATAAATCTTAAAATCAAAATATATTAAAGAGCAGCTAAAATTTTAGCTGCTCTTTTTTTGTGTGCTGGTCTAGGTATGTCTGGTCGAGGTATGTCGCCTCGATCTTACCGTTAGTCAAAGTAATATACTACGATCTAACCGTTAGTTGAGGTATTGTACTTCGATCTGATAAGACTTTTTCCACATTCATACCGCCCTAAACCTCAATCATTTACACCTTACCCCTATCTAATATAAGATTTCTTAGAATTTAACATTTATTCAATTAACAATGTATAATTGTCTGATAAACAATTTATTATAAATGTCATTTACCATTCATGTAGGCACATAATATTAATTTATATAATATGTAGGACCTTCTTTAGTTTTTAGCATTGAATTTGTTCTAGGGGTAGTAGATAAATCTACTATCCAATGAAAAAATATAATTTCTTCAGAGTCCTTATCCCATGTTTGATCTTAGTATTCTTTCTATTTCAAAATAATCTAAGTCTTACAGCCCAATGTCCTACAGCAGCTGATGCTACCTGTACTATGACATCTGGACAATATGATAATGTAGTAATCGGTGAAGTCTCAGGTGACGCTGGACAATCCGATGGCGCTAACGATGGTATTGTCGAAATTGTTGGGCCCCCTGGAACAAACATTGGCTGTATGGTCGTATCCAACTCTGAATGGGCTGTGCTTATCCCACCTGGAACAACGATTCCACTAGATGGAGCTTATCTTATAGCTTGTGGTCAAGGAAATTCAAATAGTGGAGTAGGAATAAACGGTTCAATGAATGGGCTAGTTGCAGATGGAACAGAAGGTGATTTTAATATTGGCTTATTAGGCGAAATTAATTTAGATGTTTGTCATCCAGTAAATGCAAACTATTATTTTCCTTCTAAATCAGGTTTTACTTTAGATAATTTAACTAATTCTGATGGTGATCAAGTTATGATTTGGAGGCCAAATGGAGATGTGCAAGATGGTATCTATTGGGGTACAGCATCGACTACAACTGGTGGTTCTACCACAGTTGGTGGGGCATCAGGTAATTCTGATCATGTCACAATTCAAGTTGCGGGCCAAACATATACTTTAGGTGATAATGATGGTGATGGAATAGTAAATAATAATCTTGCTAGTGTTGTTGGAGGAAGAGGGGACGGAACTAATGCAAGAGCTGTAGCGGTCTTACCTACAGATGCAGCTTGTCCTTGTAATACGTCAGCAAGTCCAGGAACATTTACAATGCCTTCATTGAGTGACACAGATTTTTGGTTTGAGATGCAACCAAATTTTCAAGGATGTAACTCTTCTTTTGGAAGAGTTGGTCCAAACGCTGGTTCAAATGGGAATCCTTCACATATGGATGGTTTGGTTACTTCAACTGGAACAAATACAAATGGTAGTCCTTCAGATAATGGAGGTGGAGCAACAGGAGGAACAACTGGTGACCCTTGGACGCCTTCTAGTTATACACCCTCATCTTGTGTAGCTGCACCGACTGTAGCTTTAGCAAATGAATGGGGATATACTGATCACCCTACGCCAGGGCAACCTAATAATGATCCGGCTTTTGTATTTTATGCAAGCACTGATCAGGTTTGTACCGTAGGCGATATGGTCACTTTTACCGTAGAAGTTTATAACTACCAAAATGTATCTGATAATACGGATATTATGTCTGGTGTCGATAATATTCAAACTGGATCTTATGTATTTGATCCAATTTCAGGAACACAAGTTCCATGGACAACATACGCAGTTGCCGGTGAAACCACTACTATGACTTATACAGCAACCATGACAGCTGCCGGTAATTTTAGTTTTGGTTTGGTTTGGGATGACTTTTCTAATTGTTGTGGAACGCCGGGAACACCACATTCCCAATCTAATCCAAATGAATGTTATGAAGTAGAAACCATAGTAGTAGAAGTAGTTGAACCAATGGTTTACGATTGTGACGGAGATGGAGTGGCAGATGATACGCAGACAGCTTGTGCAATAAGTTGTGATCCTGGGCCACCTGCTCCAGGAACTATAAATATTAATGATTTTATTACGGGAGGTAGTGGATTAACATTCACACTTTCAGATGATTCTGGAACAAATGCAGATTTAGTGAATACTACAGGTGTCTTTACTTTGGAAGATGATGCTGCAGCTGGACCTTATACTGTAACAATAAATGATGGCTCTGGATGTACAGCAACCGACTTAGTTATTACAATTGCTGATGATTGCGAAAAGCCACCTATTTGTCCTACAGCATTAGACAATGACGGAACAACTGAAGACGGCACTTTATGTCCAGGTGATATGATAGAATTATGTCTTGATGGTACAGATTTACCAGAAGGAGGAACTATTTGTTGGTATGAAGTAGAATCAAGTGATGCAACTCCAGTTGATGGTACTGATCCTTTGTTTGGATGTGTAACAATTCCAGTAACCAGCTCAGTTACACCTTCTAATCTTGTACCTGTTATTAATGAAGTCCTTTTTAACCCTATAAGTAATGATGGAACAGCTGGAGCCAATGGAGAATTCATAGAAATAGCTGCAGCTCCTGGTACCAATATAGGTGGATGGTTATTATACGACCCAGATTGGTCGATTTTAATTCCTGCTGGGACTACTATCCCTGCAAGTGGGTTCTTAGTAGTAGGTTTTGCGGGTGATGCAGAATTACCAGCAGGTAAGTCAGTAGATTTAAATGTTGGGTCATTGGCGGCTGACGATATAGGAGGGAGTCCATTGACACTTGCTAACGGTAATGAATTAGTTGGCTTATCAATGCCTGATGGTTTAGGTGGATTCACCTTTGTTACTGGTGTTGATTATGGTGGAACAGATTCTGATAATATAACTCCTTTAGGAGCAAATGCTGGAGGTGGCTCATATAATTTTTCTGGTTCGTCTTTTACCTCAGGACCTTCCGGAGAAGTAAATGGGGAATCCATAGGTTTGATAACAGATGGTAACCTTGCCTCTGGATATGATGAAAGTGGAGATATACCAAATTCGACTGGAGAAAATACGGGAGGATGTCCAAATTCAGAAAGTGTGGACCCAATCCCATGTTTAACTGTATCGCTTGATGCATCCTATTGCTCAGGAGATATATTTATTAACTCTTTGATCTCAGGAGTACCTTCGTCTTGTCCTGCTGGTTCAGATGTTGGAATTGGAGCTGATTATTCTATGGCTTGTCCTGATGCTTCAATCACTGCTTCAGCTTTTGACGTCTGCGAAGCTGATATGGCTTCCATAGATATTCCTGTTAACTTATCTGGATTATCTTCAGGTAACTATAGAGTTGGTTATCAAATTGGAAGTGGTCCAGTACAATTTGTATCTGCAGCAGGAACAGCTACAACAGTTAACATTAACATACCTGGTCCTACAGATGGAGAAGTAAAAGTTACTTTGGTTTCTGTCTACAATGATATAGATGGAGATATGACCGAAGATACTGCTGATGGTGAATGTTCAGGTACAATTAACGACGCAGAAGTTTGTGTCAATATCAGACCTACTGAAGACTTAACACTGACTGCAGCTGTTGATCCTTTAACCTGTTCACCATGTGATGGTACAGTTACTTTTGATATAGCAGGAGGGACAGCTTCAAGCAATACTTTTGAAATTGATTATACATTTAACGGAACTACCTTGTCTTTATCAGGTGTGAGCATGCCTTACACTTTGACTGGAGCTTGTCCGGGAACCTATGATATTACAGCAGCTACGGATGATGCAGGCTGTGCAATGACAGTGACATCAAATGTGATGACTTTGGATCCTCCTTCGGGAATGCCAGTTACAGTCAGTGCTCAACCAGCAGCAATCTGCGGAACCAATATGACATCAGTAGATTTAACAATGGCGGCCACTTATAGTCCGCCATATGATGCAGCAGATTTTGATTTCTTTTCAGTAGATCCAAATACTTTACCACCAAGTGTAATTAATAATACACCTCCTATGTTAGCGTCGACAACGGTTTCCCCTACAGCGACAACAACATATTGGGTAAGATATACAGATCCAATTTCCAGTTGTGAATCATTTACAACTGTAATAGTAACTATTGATAATTCATTATGTTTCACATGTCCGACTCTAAGTACATTATCTGATCCTGCTGACCCGTGTGTCGGTGGCACATTCGACCTTTCAGTATCAGGTTTAGATGCAGATCAAATGAATCAAACAACTGGAGGAGGAGCTTTTGGTATAGAATTTTTCGCATTCTCAGGTGCAACAATACCTCCAGATGCATATACAGGTGGTACAAGTCTAGGCACTGTGCTCAATGCTGCATTAACAATGACAGATACAGAAGCAGAAGTGACTGGAGTAGGAGGTTCATTGACAGCTGGAGATTATCAAATCTGTGCTGTGTTAACAGGGACGCCTACAGATCCAACTTGTCGACCACAAGTTTGTGTGGCTATCACAGTAAATGCATTACCTACACTAAACGCAGCAACTTTAACGGTATGCGAAGATGCAGCAGGAAGTGGGCAAGGAGATTTTACTTTGACTGATGCAGAAAATACAGCAAACGGTGATGTAGATGGAGATGCTGCTGACGGTAGCACAAGCACAGTTACTTATCATACAAGTCAATCAGGTGCACAAGCTAATACAGGAGCATATGCGAATGGTGATGACTTGACACCTGGAACAGATGAAGTATGGGCAAGAGTAGTAGATGCGAATGGATGTGTGAATACAATACAGGTAACAATAGTAGTGAACAGCTTACCTACACTAAATGCAGCTACCCTCACGGTATGTGAAGATGCAGCAGGGAGTGGACAAGGAGATTTTACATTAACAGATGCAGAAAATACAGCCAATGGAGATGTAGATGGAGATGCTGCTGACGGTAGCACAAGCACAGTTACTTATCATATGAGTCAATCGGGTGCACAAGCTAATACAGGAGCATATGCGAATGGTGATGACTTGACACCTGGTACAGATGAAGTATGGGCTAGGGTAGTAGATGCAAACGGTTGTGTCAATACAATTCAAGTTACAATTGCAGTAAATAGCCTGCCAACAGTATCAGTGACTTCTTCTTCAGTCTGTATGGGTGCAGCAAATTTCACTGTGACGGGATCACCAGTTCCTGGAGCTGGGGAAACAGGAACGTGGTCGGCTGGAACGGGCATACTTAGCGATATCGATCCAGCTGCTGGAACAGCAACATTTAATGCATCAAGTTTAGCCGCAGGAAATTATCCCGTGACTTATACTTTTGTTGATGCTAATGGTTGTACAGCAGACGACTCAGGAACAATAACAATTTTTGCAAATCCAACTTTAGTTGATGCGGCAGTTTGTGCAGGAGCCACAGTGAGTATGATAGGATCTGGTACAGCAGCGGCAACAACACCTTATTCAAGTTCAAATACAGGCGTTGCTACAGTAGATGATTCTGGAACGGTTACAGGTGTTGGAGCAGGCATTTCCGCAATTACTTATACAGATAATAATGGTTGTCAAGCGACGGCTATTGTAACAGTCAATGCTAATCCAATCTTGTCTATAGATGATCCAGATATATGTTATGATGGATCGACGCTGTTTGATCTTTCAACATTAGAACCGATGGATATGACAGGTGGGGTATGGTCAGATGCTGCAGATAATACTGTAGATCCCACGACAGTTGTACCAGTAAATGGAGAGGCTTACACTTATACATTTATGGATGCCAATGGATGTACAGCCACAGCAACTATTACATTAAATGTTGACAGTGCTCCACCAGCTACAATCGAAGATATGGTTGTTTGTATGGGTGCGACTTCAGTTGACATAACACTATCACCAGGCAATGCAGATAACGCCAGAATTACGCATTTTAGTTTAGACTTTGATGCAGCAGCTGAGGCAGCAGGATTTTCAGACATGCCAAGTGCAACAATGACTTCTGGAGCTACAATTACGCTGCCTTCTCCTTTAGCAGCTGGAACTTATAATGGGACAATCACATTGATTTACGAAATAAATAATGTCATGTTCGCCTGTGAGGTGACAGATGACTTTACAATCACAGTTTCTGCAGAAATGAATGCAGGAACGGACGGTACCATATCTGTTTGTAATGAAGATGTCACAGAATATGATTTCAATTTATTTGATCAATTAGGCGGTACAGGAATTACAACGGGAGGAACGTGGTCTGAAACGACAATGGGTACTTCATCAGGCGTAACTCCAACAGGAGGATCAAATGGTGCTGTAAGTATGCAGGGTATAGATCCGGGAACGTATGAATTTACTTATGCTTTAACTGGCACTCCTCCATGTATGTCGATGACATCAACAGTTACAGTTACAGTAACCAGTTGTTATGATTTGGCTTTAAATAAAACGCTTTTTGATAATTCGCCTTACAGGCCAGGAGATAATGCTGTGTTTGCCATTACAGTATTTAATCAAGGGTCTGTTGACGCTTTTAATGTAACCGTTGAGGATTATTTCCCTTCATGTTTGACTTATGTAAGTTCGGCCTTTGGCGGTTATATTGGTTCAAACCAACCTACGGTCACAGATAATGCAACCAATGGGTTCGAATTAGATCGATTGGTAGCTGGAGAGTCAGTACAAATAAATGTGACATTTACAATAGCAGCTACTTGCGCAGAAACTTCATTAGTAAACAATGCAGAAATAACAGGTGGATCAAGTACCAACGGAGGACAACCAGCCAATGATGCTGACTCCACTCCAGGTGATGATGCAGATAGTGATCCAGATCCAGAAGATAATAACATTTCAAATATGACTGGTGGTGATGACTTTGACCCTGCCATGCTCACGATTTGTCAAACAGGATGTACAGGTACTTTCCCATGGAGCGGACAAAACTAAAATTCATTATAAAACAAAATAGAAAATCCTTAAGATTTAAAATCTAGTAAGATGAAAAATATAATTATTAATTCAATATTGCTATTAGCTGGCTTGACTCTAGGAAGTAAAATGTCTTTGGCTCAATGCCCCGCTGATGGAATTTTTATCACAGAATTTGTCTACGATGTTTGTAATGATAGCGATCTTGGCGATGGCTCGGCTGGGACATCTGGTTGGGGTGAATATATTGTTTTAACAAATACAAGTTCTGCTTCAATAGATATTCAAAATGGCGAATTTGATGATGATGGTGATGTTACAAATGGTAATGGTACCATTATTTCACCAGGATCAGCATTGAATATTCCTGCTGGTGGATGTTTGATAATTTCCGCAAACACTCAGGCTAATTGGGAATCAGAATATGGTCTTGTAAGTGCAACAACCTGCCTTTATTATGATGCTTCGATAGAAGGTTTTCAGTCATTAAACAATGGAGGAGATAACATTGCATTTTCAGGAGCTTGCAACAATGGTAGTTATACAGATGTTGCTGCCCAAGGAGAAGTAGTAATATGGGATGGTTCAGCTTTTGTTCTTGGAGGTGTTGTATCAATACACGCTTCATGTGGTCCACAAACTTATGTACCAGGCACAGCAGGATCAAGTAGTTCATGTCCTGATTTATCAGGAATTGTTGCTGGAGATTTTGTTCCAGTTATTACAAATAGTGCCTGTGAAATGGATGGAGTTACAGTAAGTGGAGGTTCAATCGCTGCACCTGCTACTAGTCCTTGTCCAGCTGGTTCTCAATTACAATATTCCACAGATGGAGGAACAACTTTTGTGAATGATGTTCCTACCTATAATCAAACGAGTTCGGTTTCATTCAAAATGAGATGTAATTGCGAAACAGATGAAAACACTTTTAGTGCTGAGGCAGATTTTGCAACTTCTCCTGGTGTATGCGCTACTTGTCCAGCTGGATTGGTATCGCTTACCGCGAATGCTGTGGTTGTAAGTTCTGAAAGTACTTGTGAGGCTGATGGTGTAACCTTAAGTGGAGGAGTAATTGCTGCAGCTGCAACGAACTGTCCGCCAGAAACTACCCTAGAGTATTCAGTTGATGGAGGTTCAAATTGGAATACTTCATTACCAACATATAATCAAACGACTGCAGAGACAATTTTAACCCGCTGTAACTGTGATGCAGATAACAGTGTTTCCAGCGCCCAAGGATCTGTGCTTACAGATCCAGGAACTTGTCCTTCAACGCTTTGTACTTTGCCAGTTGTGACAGTTGTTGCAAAATGTACCAACGATTCAGGTGCTACTGATATAGAAGCTGGAGAGGATATGTTTTTTATACAAATAACAATCAGTGATTTAGGTTCTGATTCAGATGGGGATAATGAAGTTACTGTAACAGTAGCTGGGGCTCAAACAACTTATAATGCAACAGGTACTTACTATGTAGGACCTTATAATCACAGTGGAACGGGTACTACAACAATTCCTGTTTCATATGAAAATGATGGGGAATCTTGTTCTGATACTTTTGTCGTATCAGAAGTAATTTGTGGATTCAGTGCAGATGGAGATCAGAACAGTGATGGTTCTGAAGATGATGACTTACATGCATCTGGACCAGCGTGCGATTGTAATGAGGATCCTATGGGATGGATTTTGGCGCAAGTGGCACCAGGAAGCTTTGATGCTTCAAGCTCTGTAATGATTTATATTCTAGCAGACGCTAATGGCGATGTTGTTGAGTATAATAATACAGGAAAATTTGAAGGCCTCACCAATCAAGCCTATAACATCTATCCTTATAATGTAAGTACTGATGATGTCATGATTTTTGAAGCAGCTATTCCTGCTTCTGGCGATCCATATACTGGTTTTACGCCACCTTCTGGTGCATGTAGTGCGGGCTGTGGTAGTGCGCCAATGGTATTGGAATGTCGATGTGATGATGTGGCTATAATGAAAGTGGTATCAACTACGGGTGCATTAGCTGTGGGTAGCGATGTGACCTTTACCATTACAGTATTAAATCAAGGTAATAGTGATATTTATAATGTGGTTGTAGCGGATTACTTACCTTCTGGACTTGACTTTTTTCAGGTGGAAAATGCAGGGAACGCATTCGCATCTAATACCGATACTCCAGGAGGAGGAACGGTTACAGCAACTGTAGCTACTTCAACACCAATAGCTCCCGGAGGCAGTTTGCCTCTAACAATTATTTTAAAAATAAATAATACGGCGGGCTCTATGGCTTCATTGACTAATGAGGCAGAAATAACAGGAGCCAGTCAAGATGCGGCTAACACAATGCCGATAAATGATGAAGATGATGCATTAGCAGCTACAGGAGGTGGAACGGAAGATGATAATAATGTTGATGATGGCGGTATGGATGATCCAGATGATCAAGATGACTTTGATTTTGCAGTTGTTTCATTGTGCTCGATGCCAGTGGCACCTACAGTAGTTGGAGCAAGCTATTGTTTAAATGAGGTGATCGCAGCATTGGAGCCAACGGGTGTTACAGGAGCATTCTTTTCATTCTACGCTGATTCTGGTTTACAAGTTTTATTAGCGACAGGAGCAACATACACACCTACTGGTGCAGGTACATTTTTTGTGACTCAAACAGATCCTTTGGGATGCGAAGGACCAGCAACAGAAGTTCAAATAATAGTTCGAAATACAAATTGTGGTTCATTTCCATGGAACGGAACCAGAACTAATTAATCGAAGATATAGAACATCATAAAGTTTACAACAATGAGAACTGATAAAAAAAATATAAACCAACGAACTAAAATTATGGGAAAGATATTTTCAATAGTTTGTTTTTCAATGTGTCTTTTTGGAATGACACAAGAAAGTATGGCTCAATGTGGACGTGCATATATTGCAGGTCTTATGGACGGCTCTACTGTCGCTTCTTATCCTAAATTTGTGCAGATTTGTGCCAATGATGATATTGCAGATATGAGCATCTATGGTATAGGTTCTGCTAATAATGGTGGAGGGACAGATGGCGAAGAATTTACATTTCCAGATGTCGCTTTGGCGATGGGTGAATGCTTGACTGTTGCCGATGGAGGCAACGGTGGCAGAGATGCATTTATAGATTATTTTGGATGCGCTCCCGACTACATAAATCCAGTTGCAAGTATCAATGGAGATGATGCTATAGAATTATTCTGTAGCGGCGTCTTAGAAGATTTGTATGGGGACCAGAATGTTGATGGTACTGGTACGCCTTGGGAATATACTAATGGATGGTCCGTACGTTCTAACTCGAGTTCGCCACCCAATACAACTTTCACAGTTGGGGAATGGACAGTGACCATGGATCAATCGCCAACAATGCATAACTATAATGATAACGGAATGGTTAGTGTTGATTGTCCTCCATGTGCTGATTTTGAAGTGACTGCAAATGCTTTTTGTGATGATGCGACTTTTCCATTTATTGAGGGCATGTATTATGTTAGCATAAGTGCTCTTACGGGAGGATTTAACTCAGGTACATATGAAGTTACCATTGCTGGAAGTGCGCAAACATTTACTGGAGCACCAATAGTGTTTGGACCTTTTGCGCATTCCGTAAGTGGGAATGCGACTGTAACAGCATCCATAACAGAGGATGGGAATACTTGTACAGAAAATTTTGAAGTGTCAGAAACCTTATGCACCGATCTAGATGCTGATGGTGCTGCGGATAATGATTTTATGTTTTGTAATTGCGAAATTGTATCAAACGGCGTTAACCCAGGTACAATAATGGCACAATCCACACCGGGTACTTTTGTTTCTGGTGGAACTTCTGGACAAGTACAATATTACTTATTGGTGGATGGTACCTCTGGAACAGTAAATGTTGAAGGAGGTAACTTAACAGGTTGGTTTCCAAATTTAGTAAGTGGAACTTATTTTGTCTATGCTATTAATTATGATCTAAATAATTCTGCAGCTGTGCAAGCCGCTTTAGCCAGTTCTACAATTGACATCACCGCATTAGCTAACAATGCTGCTCCTTTTGATGGAGATTGCTATTCAGCATGTGGTCCTGCAGAATACGATTTGCCTTGTGGAGGTAGCGATACATCACTTGCATGTAATGACCACTTGAATGTAACCGTCGATCCTAATTGTGAAGTGAGACTAGGTGCAGATGCATTTTTAGAAGGGAACAATGGACCTGATAATTTTTACAATATAGAAGTAACAACTGAGTCAGGTCAAGTGGTCGATTTAGATCATTCCACATTAAGCACATCAGATGATGTAATCAATTTTATAGGAGATGATTTGATCTTTACCGTTGTCGATATTTGTTCTGGTAATACATGTTGGGGTAATGTCACTTTAGAAGATAAATCAGTACCTGAATTGGATTGTGATGAAGTCACAGTTTTGTGTACTGAGTTAGATAATTTAACACCAGGTTCAGTGATTAAAGGTTGGGATAGAGCAGTAGGTATCGGATCTGTTGGCGCAGGTTCTAATGGCAATATCGCTTTGGATATGGATGATGTTTCAGGAACAGTGACAAATGTCATTTTGAACTTTGAGGCTTCAGTGGATCAAGCAGCAGATCTTTCTTTATGTTTAACATCTCCATCTGGGCAAACAACAATTGACCTAATTGATCATGATGGATTTGTAACTCCATGTCAAAATTCAAACTACAATATTTGTCTGTCTGATGATGGAGAATTATCGCATGCCATGTTTGATTCACCTGTTCAATGTAGAGCTACTATTAATGCTTTCATAGGAAGTTTCAGACCACTTGATGCATTCAGTGGATTTGATGGAGACGATGCCGCAGGTGTTTGGACTTTGACAATTAAAAATACGGGAACAGGAACGATAATAGTTAGAGAGGCAGACCTTCAAGTTACAACTAACGAAGGAAACCTTTTGACAACACCAGATATTTTAGCTGGAAATGGTTGTCTCACAGCACCAGACTTTGATTTTAATGATGTAGAATCTGGACAAAATTGTCAAGGTGACCTGTGGACTGTGATTCAAAGAACTTGGACAGTTACAAATCCAAATTCCGGACAATCTGGTTCATGTAATCAAGTTATAAATGTCAGAAGATTTGATATCAGTGATATCATTCAGCCAAAGAACTTTGATGGTATAGATCAAGAAAGTTTATCATGTGATGATATAAATAGTGATACAGGAAGTCCACTTTTGCCTTGCAGTGAAAGTATTGAGTCATGTGGTAACATGCTTATTTCAGGTCCTACAACAGTAGAGTTTCCTCTGTGTGGAAATAGTTTTAAGCGTATTTATTCATGGACTGTTCTTGATTGGTGTAGTGGTGAATCTGCTGAAATTTCGCAAGTAGTTAAGTTAAATGATGATCAACCGCTTGTTATTTCATGTGTGCCAGATAATATTTCTGATGCAGATGCAGTCGACTATAATATGAATACAAATGCATACTCTGGGTTTGTAGACGATCATGGTAATTGTACAGGTTCATGGTTGATTATTCCACCTTTGTCAATAGATAACCCATGTAATGATGAAACAACACTAGCTGTTTTTTATCTTGAAGATGATGATGACAATCCAAATGATGCACCTGTAAATGGCAACTATATTTTGTTTACAGATGATTATCAAGATGGAGATATTTTAACAGGATTATCCGCAGAGCGTAGAACATGGATAAGAATGGTTGTTACTGATGAATGTGGTAACACCGGAGAATGTTTTACGGAAGTAGATATCGAAGATACAGCAAATCCTTTTTGTATAGCAGTCGAGTTTATTACTGTAGGAATGTATGAATCTGCAGAGGGTTTAACAGGAAAAGTTCAAGCGGAGTCGGTTGATAATGGATCATTTGATAATTGTTCTGCCTTGACTTATGAAATAAGAAGAAGTTCAAATCAATGTAATGCGACGGATAGTCAATTTGGACCTTTTGTAAAATTCTGTTGTGCTGATTTAGTAGGAGATGAGCCATATGAAGTTCTTGTTGACTTGAGAGTCACTGATGCCAGTGGCAATAGTTGTACTGTCTCATCAAAAGTGAGATTACAAACCAACTTTACAAACGTAACAACATGTCCAGATGGTGTCATTTTGGATTGCGAAGATGACTTAGATCAGTTTTATGGCGTACCGACAATGACGGGTCCTTGTGGTCCTGTAGATCTTAATTTTAATTTACAAGATGTTATTGCATCTACAGCGCCAGCGTCTAAATCAGCGAGTATAGATCCTCAATATGATTATATAGGCAGCAGCGCGCCAGATAATATTCCAGCTTTTGATGCACAGTGTGGATTTGGAGCAGTCAAGCGTTCTTTCTTCTTCGAAGGTTCATTGATTTGCACACAATATTTTGTGATTGAACCAGCGAATCCATTCAATCCTAATTTAATAGTTTTCCCACAAGATGCGACGACTAATTGTAGTGCTTTTGATTTTGGTGAGCCAACATTTCCTAAGAGCAGTTGCGGTAAAACGGGTATTTCTTTAGAGAGCGATACATTGTTTATTGTTGATAATGCTTGCTATAAAATATTGAACAGATGGAGCGTAATTGATTGGTGTGAATTTGATCAGACAGACGGCGCGTCAGGTATATATGAAGACACACAAATAATAACTGTCATTGATAATACGTCACCAACGATCACTGCTGAAGATGCCAGTTTTGAACTTGATGATGGATGTACTTTGTCAGGTATTGAATTGTTTGCTGTCGCCATGGACAATGATATGTGTCCAGAAGATGAACTAGAATGGACGATAGAGGTTGATGAAGATGATAACGGTTCAGTGGATCAAACTTTCACGCGTACAAGCTTCCCTGGTGATACAATTACAGTGACTTTATCTAGTGTGGGTGTGAATAAGAGTGGGCACAGTGTGACATGGACTGTAGTTGATGATTGTGGTAATTCTTCTTCTACAAACAATGAATTTACTGTTGAGGATATTAAGAGGCCAACACCTTACTGTTTGAATGTATCCACAGCTACTATGGAGAATGGACAGTTAGAGATATGGGCGAGTGATTTTAATGCGGGAAGTTTTGATAATTGTACAGCTCAAGATGATTTAGATTATTCCTTCTCTGAAACAAGATCAGAAAAAAGTTTAGTCATCAGTGAAACTGATTTAGATCAGAATGGACAATTACAATTGGATATTTATGTTTGGGATGAATGTGGTAATAATGATTATTGTGTTGTTACAGTTTCATTCTCAGGAATAGGTACGGGAGCGATGGCGTTTATTCAAGGAAGTGTCACAACTGAATTGGGTGAATCTGTACAGGATGTTGAAACTGAGTTGATGAGTAACTTAGCAGGATATCCTCATTATAATATGTCTGCAGCTACTGGAGAATATGCATTTAGTGATAATCCAATATTTAATTTCTACAGTATATCAGGTAAGAAAAATGATGACTATTTGAATGGTATCAGTACACTAGATCTTGTCTTAATACAAAGACATATTTTAGGTGTAGAAGCCTTAAACAGTCCATACAAAATGATTGCCGCGGATGTTAATAATGACAGTAGTATATCAGCAATTGATTTGATCGATTTGAGAAAATTAATACTAGGTATACACGAAGAGTATCCTAATAATGGATCTTGGAAGTTTGTGGAAGCGGACCAAAATCTGACATTACTTAATCCTTGGATTTATAATGAAGAGATTGCTATTTCAGAATTAGATGAAGATATGATGAACGAAGATTTCATAGGTGTGAAAATTGGAGATGTAAATAATAGCATGATTGCGAATGTGATCAATCAAGCGACAGAGTTAAGGTCTGGAGAAGGTATATTCCTGACTTACGAAGATAGGTTTATGAAAAAGGGTAAAGTTGTTGATGTAGCGTTTGCCGCAGATACTGAAGACTTATATGGCTATCAATTTACATTGATGACCGAAGGCTTAGAAGTGATACAAGTGGATGGTCGAGATCTCTCAAATGAAAATTATGTTATTCGAAATGAAAAAATGGCGATCAGTCATAACAGTGATTACCCAATGCATACGGGAAATGACTTTATGTCTATTAAAGTTAAAGTGAAAGAAGCAGGTTGGTTATCTGATATGATTTCAGTCAGTTCGAAAATAACGCGCGCAGAAGCATATGTAGGTAGTGACTTACAGATCGTAGATGTCAATTTGAGAAGCGACAAAGAGAATACTTTTAAGTTATTCCAGAACGAACCAAACCCGTTTGCAAATCAAACATTAATTGGCTTTGAGTTGCCTAAGGCAGGAGTTGTAAAGTTAAGCTTATATGATGTAGCTGGTAAATTGATAAAGATTATCGAAAAAGATGGTACCAAAGGCTACAATAGTATAGTTGTATCTAAAGACGATATAGGCCAAGGTGGTCTCATTTACTATAGCATAGAAAGTGGAACAGAAAAAGCAACCAAACACATGATCATGATTAAATAGCGGAAGCTATTAACTCTATAATTGTTCTTACACGTTAGTGCCCTCGACCAACAATCGAGGGCATCTTTCTTTTGTGCTATTAGCTTTAAGATTGCCATGAAAAAATTAAATGTATTTTTATCTTAGCAATAGCGATAACCAATGAATGCAATAGATAATGTTTTAAATAAACCTTCTTCGGCTTACCCATTAGCCGTATTTAGAATTTTTTTTGGATTTCTATTGTGCCTTGATGTTTGTAGGATTTATAAAATAAAATTAATAGATAGTTTTTATCCTAGAGGCGTAGTCTTTCATTATGATTTAAACCTCCCTCTGGTAGGACAATCTGTATTTAATCTCATCTTGCTGCTACTGTTTTTAGCAACCGTAGGCATCACTTTAGGAGTGTTTTACAAATGGTGTATGGGTTTGTTTGTTTTATTGTTTTCGTATTTCTTTTTTTTAGATATGACACTGTATAATAATCATTTGTACCTCATCATTTTGATAGGGTGTTTAATGACTTTCATGCCAGCTGATGCTGTTTTGAGTCTGAATAAAAAAACACCTCAAAAGATCATTGCATATTGGCCATATTTCATTTTAAAATTTCAGATTATTCTTGTATATCTTTTTGGTGGGATATCAAAACTGAATCCTTTTTGGTTGGACTTGCATCCTGCAAAGGAATTGCTTTTGGCTAAAGCTAATGCTAGTGGTTTAGAATTTTTACAGACGGTAATAATGCAAAATGTGGTAGCTTATGGAGGTTTGTTTTTTGATTTGTTTATCGGATTCTTGCTGCTCTATTCTAGAACAAGATATTTTGCATTTATCATGGTTGTTGCTTTTAATATTCTAAACGCATATCTGTTTAATGATATTTATATTTTCCCTTTTTTTATGATTGGGACACTTGTCTTATTCGCTGATGAAAAGCATGTCGAAAATTATTTGAAGCCATTTGGATTTATAAGGAAGAACATTAAAAAAGAGCCAAAAGTGCTTAAGGAATTTAAAATGAAAAACACATTCAAGTATTTGCTCTTTGCATATATGATTTTTCAATGTGTTGTGCCACTGAGACATCTGTTTATTGCAGGGTATACAGATTGGACAGGCGATGCACATTTTTTTTCTTGGCGAATGAAAATCCAACATAGAGATATAAAAGAAATGCAATTCGCTATTTTCGATACTGACAATAAAGTCATTCACAAAATAGAGCCCAATAAGTTATTGTTTCCTGATGAGATTGTATTGATGGCTAACTCACCGCAAATGATAGTACTTTTTGCAGAATATTTAAAAGATGAAATTGCCCCTAAAAACGGTATCGCCAATTGTGAAATAAAGTCAAAAATTAAAGTGTCTTTTAATGGTTTAGAACCATGTTATATTTTTGATCCCGATGTCGATTTGATCAAAGGCAGTCAAGTAAATAATCGATTCTATACTTGGGTCAATAAGTTGCCTAATAACTAGATTCAATTGATAATTCTGAAAACGGAAATGGGTGCATTATTGACGGCAGCCACAAAAGTTTTACCAGTGGCGGCATTCTTTAACCAGCTCAAGTGACTCACTTGACCCTTTAAATAAAAACCACTTTCAATATTACTTAATGCTTGAAAATTATTCTTCCCATCCCCTAAAAGCACAGTGCCTAAGTTTGCATCATTGCGAGGTGTTTCCACCTCAGAGCCGTACAGATTACCTGCTGCAATTATATCCAAATGACCATCACCATTTATGTCATATACTAACATATCGTTAATGGAAGATATCTGCGCTTCATTCGGTAATGCTTTTAATTTAAATTCTTGATTTTGAATTTCAATAATTGAGCTTTCAAATGTATAAGCACTGTAAGATATGGCTGCATCGAGCTTTTCTTTCCCATAAACTGAAATCAAATTTGCTTTTCCGTAGGAATCATAATTGGGAAATTTCTCCTTAATAAATGGCATTTGTCCAGAAGAACATTCCCTTCCCCGTAAGGGAAAACATTGACCATAATTATAATAACTCAATACGATGTCATTAGTGCCATTGCCATCAAAGTCATCACTGTGGATGCCAAACGGTTCTGATTCAGATGCACGGTATTTGTAATTCAATCCCAGGTTGCCACAAACATACTCTTTTTGTCCATCTGCATTAAAGTCACCTTCTGCAATAGAGAACCACCATCCTTCACTTTTAGAAATAGAGATAGGTTCAGCAAGTTTGCCCTGATTGTTTTTGTAAAACTGAATAGGCATCCATTCGCCTACAGTTATCAAGTCTATCCATCCATCGTTATCATAGTCACTCCAGATAGCATCAGTGATCATGCCTTGGCTCAGTGGCGTGTCCGATTGGATTTCAAATACGCCATTGTTGTTGACAAGTATATATGATTGAGAAGGGTAGGGATACTTTCCTGGGGTTTGTCTCCCGCCGATAAATAAATCTAAATCTCCATCTTGATCAAAATCTGAAGCTTCTACGCAAGATGTACTCGTGTGCATTTTTGGTAAACTAGTTTTTGTAAAATTGCCTTGGCCATCATTGAGATAATATCTGTCTTGATAAGCAGAATCGTTTTGTGGAAATTCATTGCTGCCGCTGCATACATATAGGTCCAAATCCGCGTCACCATCTGCATCAAATAACAATGCGCCTATGTCTTCAGATTTTTTATCTGCAGTAAAAGTTTTTATATTTTTTTTGTCAAAGCTGCCGTCTTGGTTTTGTGTAAATATATGTCCTACATTGTTCGTGGAAGCGCCAAGATAAAAATCATCAAGACCATCTTGGTTGACATCGCCTACTGCCAATGCCGGACCCCACATTGACATTTTATGTGGTAGTAAGGATTCTTTTTCAAAGTCATTATATGTATTTTCGATATGTCTGATTTTCGAATTCTTATCACTGTTTACTTTTTTAAACAGAGCTAATTTTTGTGTTTTCAGATCTCCATTCTTAGAGCCAATTTTCCTTTCAATTATAATTTCGGTATTGATTTTATTTATAACAACATTTTGAATGCTGCCATCATTCCATTGGACATCTATATTGTTGACTTTGTCATTTTGGCCTAAGCCAAAAGTGAGTACTGAGCTGACACAAGAAAGGTAGCCTCTGGTATTGTAATTTTCTTGAACCTGCTTTTGTCCATTATCAAGATTTAAGGTGACCTTAGAGCCGATTGCATTTTTATTAGCACCAGTCCCTATAAGTTTTACTTTCAAGAAATTATTATGGCTGTTGTTTTTGTAAACCAATGCCGTTTCATCAATATTGTTTATTACCAAATCAAGATCACCATCATTATCCAGGTCAGCATACGCCGCTCCATTGGAATGAGTTTTGGCGTTAAGCCCTGAAGAAGAAGATTCGTTTTTGAATGTAAGGTCATGGTTGTTTCTGAAAAAATAATTCTGAAGCTTTTGAGAAGGCAGTGCATCCAATAGTTTTTTAATAATTTCTCTTTTAGCTTGGGGGTTTTGATTCAGTTGTTTGAGGTATTCTTTTTTGATCTTAAGAAAATCATTGTTCCGCGCTTCTTTCCTTAAGCCATTACTTACAAATAAATCCTTATAACCATCATTGTCAAAATCAGCGAGTAGGGGAGCCCAACTCCAATCTGTACTTTCGATATTAGCCAAATGACCGATTTCACTAAATTCAATTTCGCCTGTTTCAGGATCCGGCCCTAAGTTGAGTTGAAGCGTATTAAACATGTATTGATAATGAAAACCTTCCTTGACAGCTTTGTTGAATCGTGCAGGATTCATACCACTCATATTGGTTTTAATTCGATAGTTGTCAGCTGCAGCCATGTCAGCAATCATGATGTCAATCCAACCATCATTATTTATATCGCCCATGTCAGTGCCCATAGAAAAATTACTGATCTTTTGGGTGGCGGATTTAATGCTCTCTTTAAAAGTGCCATTCTTTTGATTGATATAAAGATAGTCATGTTCTATATAATCGTTAGCAACATACAAATCAGGATAACCATCATTATTCACATCACCCACGGATGCAGACAACCCGTAACCTATGGGATTACTTTTTATACCAACAGTTCTAGATTGATCATTAAAGTAACCATTGTGGTTGACATAAAATTTGTCACCAGCCAGAGGATCAATTTTATCAACAAGTGTGGCAGAAGCAGCTCGCGGGGTAGTCACTTGATGGTTAAGTAAGAATAGATCGAGATCATCATCTAAGTCAAAATCGAAAAAGTAGGCTTGTGTACTTTGGGCAGGATCATCTAATCCGAATTTTTTGGCACTTTCCGTGAATGTATTATTCTTGTTATTGATAAAGAGTTTGTTTCTATTGACTTCAGCATCAAATTTCCCAGATCTGCAAACGTAAATATCCAGAAAGCCATCATTGTTAATGTCAACCATTGTAGCACCAGTTGTAAGGCCAAAGGCACCTTCTACGCCCGCAGTTGTGCTGATATCATCGAATTTGAAATTGCCTTTGTTAAGGTAAAGTTTATTTGGAGTGACATTCCCGATAAAATAGATATCTTCTAAACCATCGTTATTAATATCTCCTATACAAACACCTCCGCCATTATGATAGTATTCATACATAATGACATTCAAGTCTTCATTCTCTTTAATTGTGTTTTGAAAGTTGATACCAGTCTGAGAGGAAGGAATCATAGTAAATAGCGTGGTTGATAACAAAGAAGGCTTTAGTATTTGTTTTTCACTTCGATTATCATTGCAGGCTATAAGAGAAAGAATACATAGTGAGACAGCCAAACATCGATAAGATAATTTCATTGGAATTAGTCTTAGGAATCAAATTAATACTGCAAGTAACAGCCATTTTTTATGGAAATGAAGTGAAAGCTTTAAAAAAGATTGATGGAGTAACCAGTGAAATAGCTAGAAACATATATTCAATATCATCATTTAATAAATCATTAAGTAGAGGCTTTTAAGGAATTAAAGCTCTAGTTTTCGCTTTATGTGCTAAAAAAAAGGTCCTTCATGACATATAATTACCGTTCGTGAAATATTTAACCTTTTTTATACACAAAAGTTAAAAATTAATTCTAAACAGCTATTTTCGTAGTATTGTTTGAATTAGACGAAATGCAAACAACGTAATATTTGATCCTAATTGACTGTAATTATTAGACGAAATCACTCACACTCAGTCTTTTGGGGTTGAAATTTATTGTTATAATAAACTCAATCACATGAAAATTCTCATTTACGGAGCGCTACTGCTTTGTTCTTTTAATTTATCTGCACAAGATTTTGTGGATAGCCAAGAGGCTAGAACTGTCATAGAAGATATGACAGAAACAACCACTACGGATTTGGATTCTACTTCTGATGTAGATATTTACACACAGAAGAAAAACAATCTCAAGGCTTATCAAGTTTTTGAAAACCATTTAAATGGTGGACTTGACGTTGAAGAGTCCTTAATGATGGCTGTTCTAGAAGTAATGCCTTTAAATATTACTGTAGAACAATTCAATAATGACGATCTCGAACCCGAATTGATGAGGATTAAAACTCACCTCACATCAATCTTGACTCAATAAATAAACTCAAGCCGACTTTTTTATTTAAAAGCTCATAGCTCTCAATCTCATGAAAAATAAAAGACAAATTTTTACAATTGTGTGCCTTGCTGTTTTTGGCTTCTTTGTAGCTGATAACCTTCAAGCACAAATATCGACTTTCCCTTATTCAACAGACTTTGAATCTGATGCTACCTGTTCCACTACAGCTGGTGCAAATTGTGATTTACCAGGAAACTTAAGTGGATCTGCAAATGATTATTCTAACGATCGTGTCAATGATGACGCAGATTGGACAGTTGATGTAGCTGGGACAACTTCTATTGGCGGCCCAAGTGTAGATCATACATTAGGGACTGCTGCAGGAAAGTATCTCTATTTTGAATCGTCGTCCCCTGTCTTAACTGGTGACGTAATCCATTGGCTAAGTCCCATTTTTGATTTCAGTGCAGAGACGGGCTCAGTCTGTGTGAATTTTTGGTATCATATGTTTGGTGCCACAATGGGTACAATGCACCTTGATGTTTCCACAGACGGTGGCGCTACATGGACGAATGATTACTTTTTACCGGGTTGGACAGACAATGTTGATTTATGGCAGGAGCGTTCTGTATCTGATGCTGCATTAATAGTTGAAGCCAATGTTCAGTTTAGAATAAGAGGGATCAAAGGATCAAGTTTTAATTCTGATATGGCTTTTGATGATTTTAGTGTGGCTACAGGATCAGGGTTTGATTTAACTGTAAGTAATATATTGCCAGCTTCTGATATTTGTGCAGTAGGAGGAACAACCACTATAGTTGCAGATGTTTCTCTAGCACCTGGTTGTGGCAGTTTTCCAGGTGGCATGGTAAGTATGAGTTATAATATAAATGGTGTGATTACAACAGAAATGGCCACTTTACCCGCCATAGGTGTTCCAGTAACATATACTTTTACAACACCAGCAACATTGCCTACAGGACCGATTACCTTATCGGTAACTATTACAGCTGCAGGAGATGCGAATGCTGCTAATGACACAGGAACAGTTATGTTTTTAAATCTTGCGCCTGCGACCCTACCTTACTTAGAAGACTTTGAAGGTGGTGCTAATGGTTGGAATGTTGTTAACATGGCGGCGGGTAATTGCTCTTGGGCTCTTGGAACACCAGCTAAAGCTGTAATTATGGGAGCAGCTTCTGGTACAAATGCATGGGCCACAAATTTAACTGGAACCTATGGCTTAAATGAAAGTTGTGCTGTAGTGAGTCCTTGTTTTGATTTAACCGATGCTTGTGAGCCTTGGGTAGATATGAATGTATGGTGGGAAAGTGAATTCTCTTGGGATGGTACAGTATTACAATCTTCAATAGATGGTCAAGCCACTTGGCAGAATATTGGTGCCAATGGAGATCCAATGAATTGGTATAATGACAATACAATAAATAGTATGCCGGGAGGACAACAAGAAGGATGGACTGGAAGAAACGGAACAGGTGCTAACGGAGGATCAAATGGCTATGTTTTAGCAGAGCATGATATTTTGGGATTAGCCGGACAATCTTCTGTATACTTTAGAGTAGCCTTTGGATCTGATGGTTCTGTTCAGGATGATGGATTTGCTTTCGATGATTTTCATGTATATGATGCAGCGGTAATATTACCACCGGTAGTGGCGATATCTAATTCTTGTGCAGCAGCACCTGCAGGTATTTGTGCCTACAGTGTGACACCAGGAACAGCTGGTGATATGGTATCACCTGCCACTTTACCTAATACCGTAAGTGGATATCCTGGAGGAATACAGACTTTTACAGTAACAAATGCAGCAGGTTGTATGGAGACCTTTGATGTCGCCATACCTGATTGTACTTGTCCCGCTTTTGTTGGATATACATGGGAAATTTCAGATCCTTGCTCTTGTAATGATGATCAAACGGCTAACGGAGCAGGCGATGGTACATTTAATGAAACAGTAACTGTAACAGGTCCTTGTGGATTTACATTAACAGCAGGACCAGCGTCTACAGGATTAATAGGCGCACCAGCAACATTTACATCAACCCCTACACCGGGTGGTATGTGTGAATACACCTTGACATTTGATCACTTGGATGATGTAGGATATACAATAGAAGTTTTTGCAGATAATGGCACAGGCCCAGCTGCAATTGGATTAACGATAACAAATGTTTGTCAATACCCAGAAATAAATGAGCCAACATTAGGACCATTCTGTGTTTCAGATGCAGCGACGACGCCACTAGATGGTTTGGTTGCAGAAGTTGACGGCAATCCAGGCGCTACAGCTGTTACTGTTGATGGCGCAGCTACAAATACTTTCGACCCTGCGGCTTTAGGTGCAGGAACATTTACTGTAGAATGGTGTTTCCAAGGCATGTTTGTGGATGAGACAGGAGGGACAGTTGCAGATCCTGCTTATCCAGGTTGTGAAACTTGTTACTCAGCGATGGTGCAAGTCGACGCAGGGATGCCAAGTGCGATGTGTATGGCCACAGCTACTTTAACAGTAGATGCTCTCACGGGTTGTGCGGCAATAACACCTGCAGATTTAGACGCAGGAAGTGGAGATGCAGGCGTTTGTGGTTTTATGCTTTCAACTGATATAACACAACTCTGTTGTTTTGAAGATTTCCCTACCACGGTTACCTTAACTGTAACGAGTGATGATGGGACGACGGATACATGTACAACAGAAATAGATTTAGATACAGCACCTGTTATACCTACGGCACAATGTAATGACCTTACTGTAAATGTTGTTGGAAATGGATGTGGAGATATTTCTACTTTACTAGCAGATAATAATAGTTCTGCGATATGTGGCGGTGTTATTTTATCAGCACCAATGCCTTCTAGATTCTGCTGTGATGATCTAGGCGCTCAGACTTATACATTAATAGCGACAGACCCTGTTTCAGGCAATACCTCTTCATGTGTAGGAAATGTTACCGTTGTTGATGAGCTAGGACCATCGATCTTTTGTCCTTCTGATAAAACAGTAACATTCGATTCAGGCATATGTGGAGAATTCACTGCACAAGGCTTCCCTGAGGTTTTAGAGAACTGTAATGTTATAGATTTAGTACAGACAGGTGGCCCAATGAGTGGTGACTTTGTAGATATATTTAATGGACCATATGTTTATACATTCTTAGCAACTGATGGAAGTGGCAACACTGATGAATGTTCTTACGAAGTGGCATATGAGCCATACACGCCAACAGGCGGCGCTTTATCATGTAATGATCATATCAATATCACAGTAAACGCAGATTGTGAAATAGATTTGACAGCAGATATGATTCTAGAAGGTGATGATCATACTTGTTATGATTTATATACTTTAGATCAAGTGATAGAGCACAATGAAGATGCTTTATACGATATCGTTGTAACCGTTATTGACCCTATTACCGGCAACTCATGTTGGGGTACCGTTACAGTAGAAGACAAAACACCACCAACAGTAGAATGTGATTGTCCCGTAGGTGGAGATAACCCAATGGCTGCAGACTTAAGAGACAGATACTCTGAAGATTGCCGATTAATGTGTTACGAAAGACCAATTATCCAAGAAGGGTATTGGGATAACTTGAGAGACTTATTGGTATTTGAAGATGTAGATGATTTCTTGGATGATAATGTCTTTGATAACTGCGCCACGTTTAGAGAAGAAGATGTGAGTTACTATGATGTGTATGAAGACTTAGGTGCTTGTACAGGAAGTTTATTAAGAAGAACATGGACATTAACATACAGAAACTTTGATGGCAGCTTAGGTTATGCCAGTTGTGAAAGAGAATATTTCTTTGAGCCACTAGATTTAAGTACGGCAAAAATAGGAGATGGCACACCAGTAGAAGATACATTATT
>ENA-ORXM01000838-ORXM01000838.1-marine-metagenome-genome-assembly--contig:-NODE-838-length-47896-cov-4.325707_pt1 | contig 47896 bp, 56 predicted proteins | sample MGYA00237867_ERZ511480 | MGnify/ENA primary metagenome ERZ511480 (study PRJEB26309, sample SAMN06266103) | marine metagenome | isolation source: Algal blade | place: United Kingdom:Sidmouth, United...
ATGCCTGTTACAAAATGTATCATTATTGAATTACACGATGATATGAAAAAAGGAGCTTCAAAAAGTCTTTTTAAATGTATTGGCAATTATAACTTTTCGGTTGAATTTAAGGGAGAAAACTTGGTTTTTATGAATGATGATTTAGTAGCTAGATAATATTTTAAGCCCATAAGCGAATCACAAATCCTTCAAAATCTTTTTTAATTCGGTATAAGCAATTTGCTCCATTTGGCAGTAACCGCCATCGGCAAAAGCCATGAGTTTTATATCTGCAAATAAATCTGCTAAATCATTTCGGTAATAATCGTGTGTCTTTACGCCTTCAACAATATTTTGAAGGCACTCATAATCTGTATCCTTTTTAAACTGCTCTAGAACGCGCGTATATACATCCTTTTCCACACGGCTCAAAATATATTGTTTTTCTTTCCAGGAGCTCTTCAAGTCTAAATGCGACACATACATTAAGATATATGCCAACAATTCTTCTTTTGTCCATGTATTGGGTTTTGCCATGTCTCCAAAAGTTAATGTGCCATATTCCGTCCACGAACCATCGTAAACCGAAACATTTTTGTATCCCGTAAGTTCTGCGCCCAAAGCTAAAACACAAGCCGTAATTCCCGAACCGCATGTCGTGATGATCGGACGGGAAAAATCGACGCCTGCCTTTTCGAAGGCTGCGCGCAGGTCTTCTTCGGAGCGCAATGTGCCGTCCTGGAGCAGGTCGGTATATGGAACGTTGACGGATTGCGGAATCCGGCCCGAACGCAGGCCTTCGCGTGGCTCCGGCTCGGTTCCGGCGAAACGACCGGCAGCGCGGGCATCGACGATCTGCTGATCGCCGACCTTGGAGGCGCGGGCCACGTCGGTCACGTCGCGCACCAGGGTCGCGTCGCGGCGGGGCGTGAAATGGCGTTCACGCGGCATGGCGGGCATGTCGTCGAGAGGACGGCCTTCGGATTTCCATTTGGCCAGACCGCCATCGAGGACGGCGACGTCCTGATGCCCGAAGAGCCGGAACATCCACCAGACCCGCGCCGCGCTCCAGAGATCGGAATTATCGTAGACGACGATCCGGTTGCCGTCGCCGAGACCGAGTTTGCGCACCCGCGATGCGAATTTCTCGGAAGGCGGGGCCATATGCGGCAGCTCGGAGGTAGTGTCGGAGATATCGTCGATCTCGAAGAAGACCGCGCCGGGGATGTGTTCGGCCTCGAACTCCGCCCGCGCATCCCGGCCCGCATTGCCGAGATGATGACTGCCATCGACCACGCGCACATCCGGCGCATCGAGATGCTCCGCGAGCCAGTCGGTCGAGACGAGGCAGGAAGGATCGGATTGTGGCATGGATTGGTCCCGTTTCGTGGCGTTTATCCTACGCTAGAGGATTCGCCGGGGGGACGGAAGATGTATTGGTCGCAAGGCATCAAAAGCCACGGGTAAGGATGTCCAATGCGCGTAGTAGGTCATCGGCGCGTTCGGTCAGATTTCCGACCGGCTCTCCAAGGCGAGATCGGCGCACGGTCGCCATATCGTGTATGTGAACGACATAGGATTTCCCGGCGACATCCACTTTGGGCGTGAGGCGAGGAAGGTACTCATACTGACCCGATTCGCGCAGCGGAGCGACAAGACGTGTCAGGTCGAGGCCGATGACATCGCTTTGAAGATCGACAACCAGCAGACCTTCGATTTCGTGGAGGTCGTATTGAGCCATTATTCAAAACAGCCGATACTTTTCGAGAGCCAGACCCTCTTCCTCGATACGCTGTGCATATTGGTCCAGCGCCTCGCGGTTTTCCTCTACCCAGCGACGGTTGCGCTCCAGCTTGGCCGCTTTGGCGATGGCCTCCTCCGCGACGCGATTCACGTCGATGCCAAGATCGCGGGCCTCTTCGGCGACGTCTTTTTCGACGGTCAGGGTTTCCTTGTCGGACATGGTGTTCTCCGGCTCGTTCGGGTCGAGTATAGCACAGGAGGCGAGGGGCTACAGCCCCAGCTTCCCCCACATCGCATCCACCTTGGCGACGGTTTCCTCGTCCATCTCCAGTTTCCGGCCCCATTCGCGGTGGGTTTCGCCGGGCAGCTTGTCGGTGGCATCGAGGCCGATCTTCGAGCCGAGGCCGCTGACCGGCGACGCGAAGTCGAGGTAGTCGATAGGGGTATGCTCGATGATCGTGCAGTCGCGGGCGGGGTCCATGCGGGTGGTGACGGCCCACCAGACGTCGTCCCAGTTCCGCGCGTCGATATCGTCATCCACGACGATGATCCATTTGGTGTACATGAACTGGCGCAGGTAGGACCACGCGCCCATCATCACGCGCTTGGCGTGGCCGGGATACGCCTTCTTCATCGAGATGACGGCGATGCGGTAGCTGCATCCTTCGGGGGGCAGCCAGAAATCGACTATTTCCGGGAATTGGCCTTGTAACAGGGGGATGAACACCTCGTTCAGCGCCTCGCCGAGGATGGCGGGTTCGTCCGGTGGGCGACCCGTATAGGTGCTGAGATAGATCGGTTTTTCGCGCATGGTGATGGCGGTGACGGTGAAGACGGGGAACGGCTCGACGGAATTGTAATAGCCCGTGTGGTCGCCATAGGGGCCTTCATCGGCATAGTCTTCGAGGGAGACGGTGCCTTCCAGCACGATCTCGGCGGTCGCCGGAACCTTGATCGGCTGGGTCTTGCAATCGACCAGTTCGACCTGCTTGCCGCGCAGCAGGCCCGCGAAATGGTATTCGCTCAGGGTATCGGGAACGGGAGTGACGGCCCCGAGGATCGTGCCGGGATCGGCCCCGAGGACGGCGGCGGCGGGCAGCGGCTCGGGCTTTTCGTCCTTCCACCGCTGGTGATGCTGCGCCCCACCGCGATGCTTGAGCCAGCGCATGATGAGCTTGTTCTTGCCCAGCTTCTGCATCCGGTAGATGCCCAAGTTGTAGTCGTCCTCGCGTTTGCCGGAAGGCCCGCGCGTGACGATGAGAGGCCAGGTGATCAGCGGGGCGGCCTCGTCGGGCCAGCAGGTCTGGATGGGCAGGCGGTCGAGATCGATAGCGTCGCCGGTGAGGACGACCTCCTGACAGGGGGCCTTGCGACCCATCATGCCGCCCCAGTTCTTCGGCTTCATCGTCAGGACGGTCTTGGCCAGCGGGATCAGGTCGAGCGCCTCGCGCACTCCACGCGGAGGCTCCGGTTGCTTGAGATAGGCCAGCAATTCGCCCACCTCGCGCAGGTCATGTCCTGTACGCCGCTCCTTGCCGCCGAGGGTCACGCCCCGCGCTACCCGCTCGACGGTGCCGAACAGGTTGACGAGGACCGGCATCTCCGAGGGGCGGCCATCCTCGTGGGTGACGTTCTCGAACAACAGCGCGGGGCCGCCTGCGTGCAGGACGCGCTTGTGGATCTCGGTGATCTCGCGGTCCATGGACACCGGCTCGGTGATGCGGACGAGGTCGCCGTCCTTCTCCAGCCGGTCCATGAAATCGCGCAAGCTCGAATAGGCGGCCATGTCTCACTCTCCTCGTGTGCGGGCGAGTGTATAGCGCGGAGAAGCCGGGTCGACGCATGAAAAGTCGCAGGGGGCGAAAGAGGGTTGCCAAAGGCGATGTCCTCCGTCATCGTCGGATCCAGAGTTCAACAAACGAAAGGAGGTGATCCGATGATCAGTGGGATTTCGGTCTATGAGGCCGGTGCAGGGTTTTCGGGGTTCATCTCTGACAGGATGGCTACCGCCTGACGGTTCGGTCTCAGAAGACCACTCCTGCGAAGGGCCGCTCCCATGGAGCGGCCCTTTTCTTTCGTCACGCGAGCAGATCGCGTTTGACGATCTTGCCATAGGCGTTCTTCGGCAGGGCGTCGCGCACATGCCAGACCTTCGGACATTTGAAGCGGGCGATGCGCTCGCGGCAGAGTGCGTCGAGTTCCAGCGCAAGGGTATCGGCGTTCTGGTCGGACGCGACGAAGGCCGTGACTTCCTCGCCCCAGTCGGGATGCGCCACCCCGACCACCGCCGCCTCGCGCACAGCAGGATGGTCGAGCAATACCGTCTCCACCTCGATCGGATAGACGTTCGATCCGCCGGTGATGATGACCTCCTTGCTGCGCCCCTCCAGCGTCAGCAGGCCGCGCGGGTCGATCCGCCCGAGATCGCCGGTGCGGAGCCAGCCGTCGCCGAAGGTTCGTGCCGTTGCCTCCGGGTCGTTCCAATAGCCCATGCAGACCGCCGGTCCGCGCACCAGCACTTCGCCGATCTCTCCTGTCGCAAGGGATCGATCCTCGGCATCCGCGATGCGGATTTCGCCACCGAGGAAGGGCCGTCCGACCGATTGCAGGAAAGGCTCGTCGCCTCGCGCCAACGCCGCCGTGAAAGCGTCGCGGCTCTGGGCGGTGATGGTCATCGGGCTTTCGCCCTGCCCGTAGATTTGCGCGAAGACGGGGCCGAGGGTCTCCGCCGCCGCCCGCGCATCAGCCGGATAGAGCGGTGCGCCGCCATAGACGATGGTACGCAAACCCCGTGGCACGTTGCCCGATGCGCGCACCTGCTGCACCAGCCGCCCCACCATCGTCGGGGCGGCGAAGAAACACGCCCCAGGCCACTGCCCCGCCAGCACCGCGACTTCGGCAGGGCGGAACCCCGGTGAAATGGGCATGACCTGCGTTCCGCCGACCGCGAAGCAGGGCAGCGTGTAGAGGCCTGACCCATGGGAGAGCGGTGCGAAATGCAGCATCGGGGTGCCGGTCGGCAAGGCATCCACGTCGGTCAGGAAACCCTGGGTCATTGCCATGAGTGCACCGTGATGGATCATCGCACCCTTGGGCCGCCCGGTCGTGCCGGAAGTGAAGAAGAGCCACGCGAGGGCCTCCCTCTGCATCTCCAGCGGTACGGCGGGACCGGGGCCATGATCGAAGAGAGCCGCATAGGCTGGCGATTCGACGTCGATGGACTGCGGGCATAGCCCAACGAGGTCGGGAGACACGAAGGTCAGCGTCGGGGCGGCATCGGCCCGGATCACGGCGAGTTCGCCCGCCGTCAGCTTGGCATTGACCGGTACGACGGCTGCGCCGATCCACCATGCCGCCAGCATGATCTCGATATACTCGGGCCGGTTCGCCATGAAGAGCGCGATCCGGTCGCCCTGCCCGACCCCTGCCGTCGTCAGCCCTGCCGCGAGACGGCGCACCCGCCCGACCAGCGCGCCATAGCTGCGGACGGTCCGCGCGCCCATGGCCAGCGCCGGGGCCTCGTCGCCGCACCGGGAGGCACCGCGCAGCAGCAGGTGGGCGACGTTCATTCGGGCTTGCCACGCTTGGCGCGCAGACCCTCCCAATAATCGAGGCGCTTCTTCAGCTCGCGCTCGAAGCCGCGTTCGACGGGAGTGTAGAATCGCGTGCGGCCCATGGCTTCGGGAAAGTAGTCGCGACCCGAAAAACCGTCCGGAGCATCGTGGTCGTAAGCGTAATCCTTGCCGTAACCGAGATCCTTCATCATCTTGGTCGGTGCATTCAGGATATGCTTGGGCGGGTCGAGGGATCCGGTCTCGGCAGCGGCCCGCATCGCGGCCTTGTAGGCGGCATAGGCGGCGTTGGATTTGGGGGCCGTGGCCATGTAGACGACCGCTTGCGCGATGGCGAGTTCGCCCTCGGGGGAGCCGAGAAAATCGTAGGTGTCCTTGGCCGCGATGGCCTGCGTGACGGCCTGGGGGTCGGCGAGGCCGATATCCTCGACGGCCATGCGGACCACGCGGCGCGCGATGTAGAGCGGGTCTTCGCCGCCCCCGAGCATCCGCGCCAGCCAGTAGAGCGCGGCGTCCGGATCGGAACCGCGCACGGATTTATGCAGGGCGGAGATGAGATTGTAATGGCCTTCGCGGCCCTTGTCGTAGATGGGCGCGCGGCGGGCGAGAGCATCGGTCAGGGCCAGCGGATCGAGAGGCGTGTCCCCCTTCAGGGCGAGCAGTTCTTCGGCGAGGTTGAGCAGGAAACGCCCATCGCCATCGGCCATGGCGATCAGGGTTTCACGGGCTTCGGGCGTCAGCGGCAGGGGCCGGGCATCGCCTTCGGCACGGGCCAGCAGGGTCTCCAACGCGGTTTCGTCCAGCCGTCGCAAGACGAGTACCTGCGCCCGGCTGAGAATGGCGGCATTCAGCTCGAAACTCGGGTTTTCGGTGGTCGCACCGATCAGGACGATGGAACCGTCTTCCATATGGGGAAGAAAGCTGTCCTGCTGCGCCCGGTTGAAGCGGTGGATTTCATCGACGAAGAGCAGCGTCCCCTGCCCCGTCGCGCGACGGCCCTTGGCGGCCTCGAAGACTTTCCGCAGATCGGCGACGCCGGTGAAGATGGCGCTGACCTGCTCGAAATGCATGTCGGTGGCATCGGCGAGAAGGCGGGCGATGGTGGTCTTGCCCACCCCCGGTGGCCCCCAGAGGATCAGGGAGTTCAACCGCCGCGCGGCGACCATGCGCCCGAGAGGGGCATCCTCGGCAAGCAGGTGATCCTGTCCGATCACCTCGGCCAGCACGGCGGGTCGCAGTTTGTCGGCAAGGGGGCGCGGGGCGTCCTGTTCGAGGCCCGCTGCGCCGAAGAGATCGCTCATCCGCGCGTATCGAGGCGCAGGATTTGCCCGTTCCGCTCGATGGCGATGCGCCAGTAGCCGTTGGCGCGGACCAATGCCGCCTCCACATCCACGACGCGCTGGATCGGGATGCCGTTGATCTCGCGCAGCACGTCGCCGGGAAGGATGCCATAACGGGCCGCATAGGAGCGCCCGGTCGACAGGACGACAACCCCCTCCAGCAGGGGGTCGATGGCGTTCTCCTCCGCCAGCGCCGGATTGACGTTGGCGATCACGCTGCCGGAAATCGGGCTGCGTCCACCGATCTCCGCCGTGTCTCGGGGCGGATCTTCGGGGGCGGTAACGAGGCGCACGGCAGTTTCGCGGCGTCTGCCGTCGCGCAGATACCCCACGGGCAAGGTCTGGCCCAGACGACCCGTGCCGAGGCGATAGTCGAGCGAGGCAATATCGGTGACGGGCAGGCCCTCCACGTCGAGAATCACGTCGCCCGCGCGCAACCCCGCCTCGCGGAGCGAACTGCTCGGATGCAGCCGGGAAAGGATGACGCCATCGGGGCGGGCGAGACCGAGGGATTCGGCGATCTCCTGCGTGACCGGCTGGCCGTCGATGCCGAGCCATGCGCGGGCGACGGTGGCGCTTCCGGTACTGGCGGATTCGACCGCCTGACGCGCCAGATCGGCAGGAATGGCGAAGCCGATGCCGTTCGATCCCCCCGAAGGACTGAGGATCATCGTATTGATACCGACGAGCCGTCCGCTCATATCCACCAGTGCGCCGCCGGAATTGCCGGGATTGATGGCCGCGTCGGTCTGGATGAAGACACGCCCGTCCTCGGCGCTGCGCGCCTGTGCCGAGATGATGCCGGTGGTGACGGTCTGCCCGACGCCGAAGGGATTGCCGATGGCCAGCACGAGATCGCCGACCTCCATCGTATCGGAGTCGCGGAATTCGAGGAAAGGCAGACCGCTCGCTTCGATTTCGAGGACGGCCAGATCGGTCCGCTCATCCACCAGCAGGACACGCGCGAGAAATTCGCGGCGGTCGGCAAGGGCGACGGTGATTTCGTCCGCCCCTTCGATGACATGGGCATTGGTCAGGACCACGCCGCCGGGATCGACGATGACGCCGGAGCCCAGAGACGTCTGCGGCTCGGCCTGTGCGCCGAAGGATCGACCGAACAGCATCTCGAACATCGGATCGGAGAAACGACGGCGCACAGCCGTACGGGTATAGATGCTCGCCACCGCCGGGGCCGTGGCGCGCACGACGGGAGCGAAGGAGAGGCTCATCTGCTGCGCGGATTGGGGGACGATCTCGGGCAGGGAGGCGCGTTCGTAGCTGTTCCGTGGAATTTCATATGTCTCGACAGGAGACGGCCCCGGCAGAGGCGTGGGAACGATCGATAGCGAACCGCCCGCATCCTGTCGCGCTGCGCCCTGCCCCACTCCGAACGCGATCAGCATCGCCAGCGCGATGCACCCCGCCACGATCCCGAGTGACCGTATTCCGAACCCCCGCATGACCGCCTCCCTGTCGATGTTCCCGTTTAAGACCTAATGCTTTCCGGTTCGCAATTGAACCCCGCGAGCATGGCGGAATTGGTACGGGCATGAAAAAAGCGCTTCCCGGAGGAAGCGCTTTCGAATTCGGAGCCTGTCTGTGCGATCACTCTTGCAGTTCGACGGCCTCTTCCATGGCGAGGCGTTCGCGATCGGCGTAGCCTTTCGCCTCGGGATCACGGTCGACCAGTTCGATCACGGCCATGGGCGCATTGTCGCCATAGCGGAAACCGGCTTTCATGATACGGGTATAGCCGCCCTGACGATCCGCGTAGCGTTCCGCGATCACGTCGAAGAGGCGCGAGACGGCCGCGTCGGTCTTCAGCTTGGCGCGAACGACACGGCGGGAATGGACATCGCCGCGCTTGCCGAGCGTAATCAGCTTCTCGACATAGGGACGAATTTCCTTCGCCTTGGGAAGCGTCGTCTTGATCTGTTCGTGTTCGATCAGGGATGCGGCCATGTTGGCCAGCATCGACTGCCGGTGGGTGTGGGTGCGGTTGAGTTTCCGGCGTCCGTTACCGTGTCGCATGGGATATTTTCCTCTGTGCTTTGTCAGGCCGCGCGCTGATCTTTTTGATTATGAGCGACCGCTTTGGGGTGGTGGTTGGCAGGTGGTGTAGGTGTCATGCCCGCGCAGGCGGGGATCTTTTCGCTGCGGAGAAAGATCCCCGCTTTCGCGGGGATGATAGTGTCTTAAAACTGATCCTCGAATTTCTTGGACAGTTCGTCGATGTTCTCGGGGGGCCATTCGGTGACGTCCATACCGAGATGGAGGCCCATGCCGTTCAGCACTTCCTTGATCTCGTTGAGCGACTTGCGCCCGAAGTTCGGAGTGCGGAGCATCTCGGCTTCGGTCTTCTGGATCAGGTCGCCGATATAGACGATATTGTCGTTCTTCAGACAATTCGCGGAACGGACCGACAATTCCAGTTCGTCCACCTTCTTGAGCAGAAGGGGGTTGAACTCCAGTTCGGGTTCCTCGGCCTGACGGACCTGCTCTTCCGGCTCGTCGAAGTTGACGAAGGTGCGAAGCTGGTCCTGAAGGATACGGGCGGCGAAGGCCAGCACGTCTTCGGGGGTGATCGACCCGTCCGTCTCGACGGTCATCGTCAGTTTGTCGTAATCGAGAACCTGTCCCTCGCGGGTAGGCTCGACCTTGTAGCTGACGCGGCGCACGGGGCTGTAGAGCGCATCGACCGGGATCACACCGATAGGCGCATCCTCCGAGCGGTTGTTATCCGCCGGGACGTAGCCCTTGCCGACCTCGACGGTCAGTTCCATGTGGATTTCCGCGCCCTCGTCGAGATGACAGATCACATGGTCGCGATTCATGATCTCGATATCGGCGGTCTCGGCAATGTCGGATGCCTTGACGGGGCCGGGGCCCTTGGCGTGCAGCGACAGGCGTTTCGGCCCCTCGACATGCATCGCGAGCGCCAGCGACTTGATATTGAGCACGATGTCGGTGACGTCCTCCCGGACCCCCGGCACCGAAGAAAATTCATGCAGCACGCCGTCGATCTGGATCGACGTGACCGCCGCGCCTTGGATCGAGGAAAGCAGCACGCGACGAAGGGCATTGCCCATCGTCAGGCCAAAGCCACGTTCCATCGGCTCGGCGACGATCGTGGCTTTCTTTTTCGGGTCAACACCCGGTTGGATATCAAGCGCATTGGGCTTGATGAGATCGGTCCAGTTCTTCTGGATCAAAGGAGCCTCCATTCTCGTATGGGACGATGAACCGTCGCCCATATCTCCCGAGGGATTCCGTATCCGTGGTTCAAACGACGACCCCGCTCCTGCCGTAAAGGCAGAAGCGGGGGGTATTCAGGTATCGATCGGACGATACCGAATTAGACGCGGCGGCGCTTTGGAGGGCGACAGCCGTTATGGGGGATCGGTGTCACATCGCGGATCGCCGTGATGGTAAGACCGACTGCCTGCAGAGCGCGAAGGGCGGATTCGCGACCCGATCCGGGGCCTTGGACCAGAACTTCGAGAGTCCGCAGACCATGTTCCTGCGCCTTCTTGCCCGCATCTTCGGCGGCCATCTGGGCAGCATAGGGGGTCGATTTACGCGATCCCTTGAAGCCCATCGTACCGGCGGAGGACCACGAAATCGCGTTGCCCTGCACGTCGGTGATGGAGATCAGCGTATTGTTGAAGCTGGCATTCACATGGGCGACGCCCGATGCGATGTTCTTGCGTTCCTTGCGCTTCGCGCGCTGCTGGGTGCGAGCCATTCGACGGCCTCCTTATTTCTTCTTGCCGGCGATGGCCTTCGCGGGGCCTTTGCGGGTACGAGCATTCGTATGCGTGCGCTGTCCGCGCACCGGAAGACCACGGCGATGGCGCAGGCCACGATAGCACCCGAGGTCCATCAGGCGCTTGATGTTCATCATGCGCTCGCGGCGCAGATCGCCTTCGACCATGTGATCGGCGTCGATGGTCTCGCGGACCTGAAGCACTTCGGCGTCGGTCAGCTCGTTCACCCGGCGGGCATCGTCGATGCCCACCTTCTCGCAGATGGCGCGAGCGGCGCTCGGGCCGATGCCATGGATATAGGTCAGCGCGATGACGACGCGCTTGTTGGTCGGAATGTTCACGCCAGCAATACGTGCCACGATAATCTCTCCATCGAGTCGGAGCGGCGGGAGTATCCCGAACCGCAAGTCATTTCAAGCCCTCCCGCGCTCAACGCGCACGGTCCGGGAATTCAGTGCAGGACAGCGGCAATCTGTGCCGTGACCTCGTCGATCTCCGCCGTACCATCCACCGCTGCGAGAGTGTCCTTCGCATGGTAGTAGCCGATCAGCGGCGATGTTTCCTTGTAATAGGCAAGCAGACGGGTCCGCATCGCCTCCTCGTTGTCGTCGGGCCGATGCTTGAAGTCGCTCGCCCCGCACTTGTCACAGACGCCCTCGGTACGGGGCTTCTTGAAACTCCTGTGGTAGCCTTCGCCACATTGGCCGCAGGTGAACCGCCCCGTGACCCGTTCGACGAGCTCGTCGTCGTCGCAACGCATCTCGACCACGGCATCGAGCTCCATGCCCTTCTGCGTCAGAAGCGCGCCGAGCGCGTCGGCCTGGGCCAAGGTGCGCGGAAAACCGTCGAAGATCACGCCGCCCTTCACGTCCGGCTCTTCGAGACGGTCGGAGATGATGCCGATGACGATCTCGTCGGTGACGAGCGCGCCCGCGTCCATCACGGCCTTGGCCTGCTTGCCGATCTCGGTACCGCTGGAGACGGCGGCCCGGAGCATGTCTCCGGTGGAGAGCTGCACCATGCCGTCACGCTCGACGAGGAAACGCGCTTGCGTACCTTTACCGGCGCCCGGAGGGCCAAGCAGGATAATGTTCATCTCTTGCGCCCTCGCAGCTTGGACCGCTGGATCAGTCCTTCATACTGGTGGGCGAGCAGGTGGCTTTGTATCTGGGAGACGGTATCCATCGTCACGGAAACGATAATCAGCAGGGACGTACCGCCGAAGTAGAAGGGCACCGACATGCGCGAGGTCAGGATTTCCGGCAGCAGGCAGACGAGCGAGAGGTAGATCGCGCCGACGACCGTAAGGCGGGTCAGCACGTAGTCGAGATACTTCGCCGTATTCTTACCGGGGCGGATACCCGGCACGAAGCCGCCATGCTTCTTGAGATTGTCGGCGACTTCCTCCGGATTGAAGACGACCGCCGTGTAGAAGAAGGCGAAGAAGACGATCAACGCGACGTAGAGACCGAGGTAGAGCGGCTGGCCCCGACCCAGAAGCGAGGTAATGGTCGTCAGCCAGTCAGGGCCACCCTGACCGAAGAAACCCACGGCCGTGAGCGGCAGGATCAGCAGCGAGGAAGCGAAGATCGGAGGAATGACGCCCGCCGTGTTGACCTTCAGGGGCAGGTGCGAGTTCTCGCCACCGACCATCTTGCCCTGGTTGACCTGACGCTTGGGGTACTGGATCAGGATACGCCGCTGCGCCCGCTCCATGAAGACGACGAAGGCGATCACGACGATGGCCATGATGATGATGGCGATGATGATGGCAGGTGACAGGATGCCCTGCTGACCCAGCGAAAGGGTCTGGGCGATGGCACCCGGCAGCTCCGCGACGATGCCGCAGAAGATGATGAGCGAGATACCGTTGCCGACGCCGCGTGCGGTGATCTGCTCGCCGAGCCACATCAGGAACATCGTGCCGCCGACGAGCGTGGTCGCCGCGACGATGCGGAAGAACATGCCCGGATCGCTGGAAATGCCGTTCGAGTCGAGACCAGAGGCCATGCCCCATGCCTGCACGGTGGCCAGGGCGAGAGTGCCGTAGCGGGTGTACTGGTTGATCTTCTTGCGACCCTGCTCGCCTTCCTTCTTCAGCTTCTCCAGCGACGGAACCATCGAGGTGAGAAGCTGCATGATGATCGAGGCGGAGATGTACGGCATGATGCCGAGCGCAAAGATCGACATGCGCCCGATGGCACCACCGGTAAAGGTATTCAGGATGTCGCCGATACCACCCTGCGCACGCTCCACGAGCGCGGCGAGCTGCTCGGGATCCACACCCGGCAACGGAATGTAGGTACCGAGACGATATACGATGAGAAGCCCGAGTGTGAACAACAGGCGGCTCTGGAGATCCTTGGCTTTGCCAAAGGCTTTCCAGCTCATGTTCGCGGCGAGTTGTTCAGCAGCCGAAGCCATCACGCACTCCGTTTCGGAGATGGGCGCGAGCGAGTGCTCACGCTTCCTGTTCCGCCGCCTTCTCTTTGGCAGCAACCGGGGCGACGGCTTCGATGGTGATCGAACCGCCCGCCTTCTCGACGATCTCTTTCCCGCCGGCGGATGCGCCGGCAGCAGTGATCTTCAGGGCAGATTTCAGTTCCCCTTTTCCGAGGATACGAAGCCCATGCTTGCGCGCGCGGCGAACGACGCCGGTTGCGATCAGGGATTCCATCGTCACCGGCTGCGAGGCATCGATGGCTCCCCGGTCGATGGCGGTCTGGAGCATCCCGGTGTTGACGACTGCATATTCCTTGCGGTTCAGGCTGCTGAATCCGCGCTTGGGAAGACGACGGTGGATGGGCATCTGCCCGCCTTCGAAGCCTTTGATCGCAACGCCCGAGCGGGACGTCTGGCCCTTGATGCCGCGTCCACCCATCTTGCCGAGGCCCGAGCCGGGACCACGACCACGGCGCTTCTTGCTCTTGGTCGCACCGGCATTATCGCGCAGTTCGTTCAGTTTCATCATGACGCTCTCCTCTGCCGGAAGCACGGATGCGCGTCAAAAGCACCCGGAACGCGGCTATGGTAAATGGGGCTTCAGCCCCGTTCTTCGACCACCTCGACGAGGTGGGGGATCTTGCGGATCATGCCGCGTACGGAAGGGGTATCTTCCAGTTCGCGCATCTTGTGCATCTTGTTCAGGCCCAGGCCGACCAGCGTAGCACGTTGGTCCTTCGGGCGGCGGATCGGACTTCCGACCTGCTTGATGACGATTGTCTTAGCCAACTTGTGCATCCTCCGAAATCGCTTCTTCGGTCTTCTCGCTGCGCGGTGCATCACCACGGCGGGAAACGAGCTGCGCGACCTTCAGGCCACGGCGGGATGCGACCCGACGGGGGCTGTCTTCGCTCTTGAGACCCTCGATGGTCGCACGGACCATGTTGTAGGGGTTCTGCGACCCGTTGGACTTGGCGACGATGTCACGAATACCAAGCGTCTCGAATACCGCGCGCATCGGACCACCGGCGATGATCCCGGTTCCTTCGGGAGCCGTGCGCATGATGACCTTGCCTGCGCCCCAACGACCTTCGGTGTCATGGTGCAGGGTGCGGCCTTCGCGCAGGGGTACGCGGATCATGTTGGTCTTGGCCTGCTCGGTCGCCTTGCGGATTGCCTCGGGAACCTCGCGGGCCTTGCCCTTGCCGAAGCCGACGCGACCCTTCTGGTCCCCGACTACGACGAGCGCGGCGAAACCGAAGCGACGGCCACCCTTGACCACTTTGGCCACGCGGTTGATGTGGACGAGGCGATCGACGAATTCCGACTGCTCTTCTTCTCTGTCTCTACGTGCCATGAGCGCGCTCTCCTAGAAATTGAGGCCGGCTTCGCGGGCAGAATCCGCGAGCGCCTTCACACGGCCATGGAACAGGTAGCCGCCCCGGTCGAAATAGACTTCCTCGACACCGGCGGCTTTCGCGCGTTCGGCAACCAGCTTGCCGACCTGCGACGCCGCATCGACATCGGCCTTGCCGCGCAGCGACAAATCCTTGTCGAGCGTGGATGCGGCGGCAACCGTGACACCCTTGGTATCGTCGATGACCTGCGCGTAGATGTTGCGACCCGAGCGGAAGACGCTGAGGCGCAGACGCCCGCGCATGACACGCTTGAGCTTGCTGCGCACCCGCATCCGGCGACGGGCGAGTGGAGACATGGATTTTGCCATTGTCGCGGCCCTTACTTCTTCTTGCCTTCCTTACGGAAGATATATTCGTCGGCATAGCGGATACCCTTGCCCTTGTAGGGCTCGGGCTTGCGCCACTCGCGGATGTTCGCAGCGACCTGACCGACCTGTTGCTGGTCGATGCCGCTGACTTCGATCTCCGTCGGCTTGGGCGTCTTGACCTCGATGCCTTCGGGAATCGCAAAGTCGATGTCGTGGGAATAACCGAGCGACAGCTTGAGCGAATTGCCCTGCGCCTGCGCACGATACCCGACACCCTGAATTTCGAGCTTGCGCGTAAAGCCCTCGTTCACGCCCTTCACGCAGTTTTCGATCTGCGTACGGGACATACCCCACATCTGACGCGCGCGCTGCGTATCGTTCGCGGGCTTGACGGTGACGGCACCCTCCTCCATCGCGACCACGACATCGTCGGGCGCGGTGAAGCTGCGCTGGCCCTTGGGACCTTTCACGTTGACGGTGTTGCCGTCCAGTTTGATCTCGACACCCTGGGGCGCTTCGACCGGTCTCTTACCAATCCGGGACATGGTTTCCCTCGATCTTTCCGGGCCGAACGCCCAACTTGCAGCACCTTAGAAGACAGTGCAGAGAACCTCGCCACCGACATTCGCATCGCGGGCACTTGCATCGGACATCACGCCACGGGGCGTGGATACGATAGAGACACCCAGGCCATTCCGGACACGCGGCATCTCTTTCACATTCGCATAAACCCGACGACCAGGCTTGGACACGCGCGACAGTTCGCGAATGACGGGCTGACCTTCGAAGTACTTCAGCGAGATGGTGAACTGCGGCATGTCCCGCTCGTCCTTGGTCGCCTCATAGCTGCGAATGTAGCCCTCTTCCTTGAGGACATCGAGAACCCAGCCGCGCAGTTTGGAGGCAGGGGTGACAGTCGTCGATTTGCCGCGCATCTGCGCATTGCGGATGCGGGTCAGCATATCGCCGAGAGGATCGGTTACGTTCATCTGAAATCCCCCTTTACCAGCTTGACTTGGTCATGCCGGGGACCATGCCCTGGCTGGCCAGTTCACGCAGTGCGATACGCGACATCTTGAGCTTGCGATAGTAACCGCGAGGCCGACCGGTCATAGAGCAGCGGTTGCGCAGGCGCGTCGGCGCGGAGTTGCGCGGCAGCTCGGCGAGGTCGAGGCGGGCCTTGAACCGCTCTTCCGGCGACTTGTCCTCGTCGGCGGCGATGGCCTTCAGTTCCGCACGCTTGGCAGCGTACTTCTTCACGAGGCGTTCGCGCTTCAGATTGGTCTGGATCGTTCCGTCTTTTGCCATTGTACTCGTCCCTCTCCCTACTGTCCGGGCTGCGTGAAGGGCATATTGAAATGCTTCAGAAGCGCGCGCGCCTCGTCGTCATTCTCGGCCGTCGTGCAGATGATGACGTCCATGCCACGGACCTGATCGACCTTGTCGTAATCGACCTCGGGGAAGATAATATGTTCCTTGAGGCCGAGGGCATAGTTGCCCCGACCGTCGAAGCTGTTCACCTTGACGCCGCGAAAGTCGCGGATACGCGGCATCGCAACGGTGATGAGGCGATCGAGGAAATCGTACATGCGCGCGCGGCGCAACGTAACCTTCGTACCGAGCGGCATACCCTCGCGCACCTTGAACCCGGCGATGGAGTTCTTGGCGCGGGTGATGACGGGCTGCTGACCGGCAATGAGCGCCAGTTCCTCTGCGGCCTTCTTCACACGCTTAGTGTCCTGCACCGCGTCACCGACGCCGATGTTCAGCACGATCTTTTCGAGCTGAGGCACCTGCATCGCGTTCTTGTAGCCAAACTCTTCCTGCAGTTTCGCACGGATTTCGGACTCGAACAGCGCCTTCAGACGCGGAATATACTGCGAACCATCAGCCATCGATGACTTCTCCGGACTTCTTGGCGAAGCGGACCTTCTTGCCGTCTTCCGTGCGGAAGCCGACGCGGGTCGGGCCGCCATCCTTGGGATCGACCATGGCGAGATTCGACAGGTCGATCGGCATGGCCTTGGGAATACGCCCGCCCTGTGAGGCCTGGCTCTGCTTGGTGTGGCGGATCACGGTATTGACGCCGGAAACGACCGCACGGCCTTCCGACGGCATGACGCGCTCGATCTCGCCCTCGACGCCCTTGTCGCGTCCGGCGATCACGACGACCTTGTCGCCCTTCTTGAGTTTCGCAGCCATCACAGCACCTCCGGCGCGAGCGAAATGATCTTCATGTAGTTCTTGCCACGCAACTCGCGCGGAACCGGCCCGAAGATGCGGGTGCCGACCGGCTCGTTGTTGTTGTTGAGAATGACGGCGGCATTGCCGTCGAAGCGGATCACGGTGCCGTCTTCACGGCGGATCGCCTTGGCGGTGCGCACGACGACGGCCTTGCGGACCTCGCCCTTCTTGACACGGCCACGAGGGATCGCTTCCTTCACGGAAACCACGATCACGTCGCCCACATGGGCGTAGCGGCGCTTGGCACCACCCAGTACCTTGATGCACTGGACTCGACGCGCACCGGAATTGTCCGCGACGTCCAGATTGGACTGCATCTGAATCATAGTTCAGTCTCCCGACCTTGAGGCATCACCGAAACACGTCGGATCGCCGCCGGTTTCGTGGACCGGTTTCTTCAGCCCTGTTCGGACAGAAGTTCCCAGCGTTTCAGTTTCGAGATCGGCGCGCACTCGATGATGCGAACCAGATCACCCACTTTTGCGGAATTATCCACGTCATGGGCATGATATTTCTTCGACTTGCGAAGCGTCTTCTTCAGGACGGGGTGACGGAAACGACGCTCCACGCTGACCACGATGGTCTGGTGGTTGATGTCGCTGACGACCTGTCCCTGCAATATGCGTTTAGGCATCGTGTCTCTCGTTTCTCGCTCAGGCGGCGGGGCTTGCCGCTTCGCGGACTTTCTCGTTCAGGATGGTCAGGACGCGCGCGACGTCCCGGCGAACGACCCGAACGCGGGATGTGTTCTCGAGCGTACTTCCAGCCGCCTGAAAGCGCAGGTTGAACTGCTCTTTCTTCAAGGTGACGAGCTCCTCGCGAAGCTCCTCGACCGTCTTTCCGCGCATTTCTTCCACAGTCATCGTGGAAACCTCCAAAAACCGACCATCGCACCCCTCGCGGGTACGGGCCGTTTACCAATCTTCGCGAGCGACGATCCGACATTTCACCGGCAATTTCATTGCCGCGAGTCGGAGCGCTTCTTTTGCAACAGGTTCACCCACGCCGTCAATCTCGAACATGATGCGTCCGGGTTTTACTTTCGCGGCCCAGAACTCCACCGAACCCTTGCCCTTGCCCATACGCACTTCGGTCGGTTTCTTCGTGACCGGTGTGTCGGGAAAGATACGGATCCAGATACGGCCCTGACGCTTCATGTGGCGCGTGATCGCGCGACGCGCGGATTCGATCTGACGGGACGTGATCCGCTCGGGCTCGAGAGCCTTGAGGCCATAGGAACCGAAGTTGAGATCCGCGCCACCCTTGGCCTGACCCTTGATCCGGCCCTTGAACATCTTGCGGAACTTGGTGCGCTTTGGTTGAAGCATATCCTATCCTCCCTCAGCGATCACGATCGCGGCGAGGACGACGGTCGCCACCGGGGCGACCCCCTTCCTGCATTTCCTGAACACGGCGATCACGGGCAGTCGGATCGTGTTCGAGGACTTCGCCCTTGAAAATCCAGACCTTCACGCCGCAGATGCCATAAGCGGTCTTCGACTCGGCGGTGGCATAATCGATATCGGCACGCAGCGTATGCAGCGGCACACGCCCTTCGCGGTACCATTCGGTCCGTGCGATCTCGGCACCACCCAGACGACCGGCGATGTTCACGCGGATGCCCAGAGCACCCATGCGCATCGAGGTCTGGACGGCGCGCTTGAGGGCGCGACGGAAGGAAACGCGACGTTCGAGCTGCTGCGCGATGTTCTCGGCAACGAGCTGCGCATCGAGTTCGGGCTTGCGGACCTCGATGATGTTGAGGTGCAGCTCGCTATCCGTAAAGCGCGTCAGCTTCTGGCGCAGCTTCTCGATGTCTGCGCCCTTCTTGCCGATGATGATTCCCGGACGACCGGCATAGATCGTGACGCGGCATTTCTTGTGCGGACGCTCGATCACGACCCGGCTGATACCCGCCTGCTTGCATTCCTTGTGAATGAACTCGCGGATATTCATGTCTTCCTTGAGAAGATCGCCGTACTCGCGAGCGTTGGCGTACCAACGCGATTCCCAGGTCCGGTTGATCCCGAGGCGAAAGCCGATCGGGTTTACTTTCTGACCCATTACGCGGCCTCCTCGACTTCACGGACCTTGATGGTCAGCTGGCTGAACGGCTTCAGGATCTTGCCGAAGCGGCCACGGGCACGCGGGCGACCGCGTTTCAGGGTTATATTCTTGCCGACCCAAGCTTCGGCGACGACGAGCGTGTCGACGTCGAGACCGTGATTGTTCTCGGCATTGGCGATCGCGGACTGCAGGGCCTTCTTCACGTCACCGGCGATCCGCTTGTTCGAAAACGTCAGATCGGCGAGGGCGGCGGCAACCGGCTTGCCACGGATCGATTCCGCGACGAGATTCAGTTTCTGCGGGCTGACGCGCAGCATCCGGGCAACGGCCATGGCTTCGTTGTCGGCAACGCGACGGGGGTTTTTCTCTTTTGCCATCGGTCTACTTCCGCTTCGCTTTCTTGTCCGCTGCGTGACCATAGTAGGTCCGCGTCGGAGCGTATTCGCCGAATTTCTGACCGATCATGTCTTCGGATACCAGCACCGGAATGTGCTTGCGGCCATTGTGGACACCGAAGGTGAGGCCGACGAACTGCGGCAGAATGGTCGAACGGCGCGACCATGTCTTGATGACTTCCTTGCGACCGGACTCGCGCGACTTCTCCGCTTTCTTGAGCAGATAACCGTCGACGAACGGGCCTTTCCATACGGAACGGGGCATACTGGTGTTCCCTATTTCTTCTTGCGCGCGTGGCGGCTGCGGATGATGTACTTGTCGGTCGTCTTGTTCGACCGGGTGCGGCGACCCTTGGTGTCCTTGCCCCATGGCGTGACCGGTGTCCGGCCCCCCGAGGTACGGCCCTCACCACCACCATGCGGGTGATCGATCGGGTTCATGGCGACACCACGGACGGAGGGGCGCTTGCCCTTCCAGCGGGTACGGCCTGCCTTGCCGAAGTTCTGGTTCGAGTGGTCGGGGTTCGAGACCGCGCCCACCGTCGCGATGCATTCCTGACGAACGCGGCGCAACTCGCCCGATCCGAGCCGGATCTGGGCATAGCCGCCGTCGCGTCCCACGAACTGGACGTAGGAGCCGGCGGAACGGGCGATCTGCCCCCCCTTGCCAGGCTTCATCTCGACATTGTGGACGATGGTACCGACGGGCATACCCGAAAGCGGCATCGCATTGCCCGGCTTCACGTCGACCTTCTCACCGGCGATGATCGTGTCGCCCACCGAGAGACGCTGGGGCGCGATGATGTAGTTGCGCTCGCCATCTTCGTACACGACCAGCGCGATGAACGCCGTCCGGTTGGGGTCGTATTCGATCCGCTCGACGGTCGCGGGCATATCCCACTTCCGCCTCTTGAAATCGATCATCCGGTAAAGCTTTTTCGCTCCGCCACCAATCCGACGCGCCGTGATGCGTCCCGTGTTGTTCCGACCGCCCTTTTTCGTGAGGCCCTGCGTGAGGGTCTTCTCGGGGCGGCCCGACCAAAGATCGGAGCGGTCGATCAGCACCAGCGCGCGCTGGCCCGGCGTAGTCGGCTTGTATTTCTTCAACGCCATGGTTTCTGTCTCCCGCGTCGGGGGCCAGGCCCCCGCCTAAGTCATTCCGGGGGCGAGCCCCGCGTCAGTTAATCGGGGCCTGTTCAGAGGCCCGTCATCACGTCGATCATGTGCCCGTCTTCGAGCCGCACGACCGCTTTCTTCATATCGCTGCGCCGTCCGCGACGACCGCGAAAGACCTTCTGCTTACCCTTCTGGATAAGGGTATTCACGCTACGGACCTTCACGTCGAACAGAGCCTCGACCGCTTCGCGGATCGCAGGCTTCGTCGCGTCGATGGCGACCTCGAAGACGACGGCATTGGCCTCTGAAGCCATGGTGGCCTTCTCGGTGATGAGCGGACGTCGGATCACGTCGTAATGTTCCGGTTTGACGCTCATGCCGTGGCTTCCTTCTTATCGGCAGACAGGCGCGCGGTAAGCGCGTCGATCCCGGCTCGGGTCACGACCAGCGTGTCCTTGAGCATGATGTCGTAGACATTCGCCCCGGCCCCCGGCAGCACATCGATGCCTTCGAGATTGCTGGCGGCACGGGCAAAGCCCGCATCGACGTCACCATCGATGAACAGCGCCTTGCGGATGCCCAGCTTTTCGAGATGCGCCTTGAGCGATTTCGTCTTGCCGTCTTCCAGCGTGGCCGTATCGAGCACGATCAGGCGATCGCTCGCTGCCTTGTCGGACAGCGCCATCTTGAGACCGAGGGCGCGCACCTTCTTGGGCAGTTCATGCGCGTGACTGCGCGAAACCGGTCCCTTGTAGACGCCACCACCCCGGAAGATCGGCGCAGAACGCGCGCCGTGGCGTGCGCCACCCGTGCCTTTCTGACGATAGATCTTCTTGGTCGAATAGGAGACCTCGGAACGACCCTTGGTCGAATGCGTTCCGGCCTGCCGCTTGGCGAGCTGCCAGCGGACGACGCGGTGGAGGATATCGGAGCGCGGCTCGACGCCGAACACCGATTCATCCAGTTCGATATCGCCGGAAGCCGACGCATCGAGGGTCAGGACATCGCGTTTCATGTCTTGTCCCCTTCGTTGGTATCGGCGTCACCGCCTTCTGATCCGTCACCCGACGAGGCATCGTCCGCCTCGGCAGCTTCCATCGCGGCCTGTTCGGCCTCCGCAGCAGCGGCACGTGCCGCTTCTTCCTCGGCAGCAGCGGCGGCAGCGGCTTCCTCGGCGGCCTTCGCCGCGAGAGCGGCAGCCGAACGCAGGGCTGCGGGGAACAGAACGCTGTCGCTCTGATCCTTCTTCACTGCATCGCGGATGATGACCCAGCCGCCCTTGGCGCCCGGCACGGCACCGCGCACCATGACGAGACCGCGATCCACATCCGTGCGCTCGACGCGCAGGTTCTGGGTCGTCACGCGGGCCGCGCCCATGTGACCGGCCATCTTCTTGCCCTTGAAGACCTTGCCGGGAAACTGGCACTGTCCGGTCGAGCCGTGCGAACGGTGGCTGACCGAGACACCGTGTGTCGCGCGCAGGCCGCCGAAGTTATGGCGCTTCATCGCGCCCGCAAAGCCCTTACCGATGGACGTGCCGACCACATCGACCAACTGCCCCTCGAAGAAGTGGCTCGCGATGATCTCCTCGCCCACGTCGATGAGGTTGTCCTCGGTAACGCGAAACTCGGCGACTTTCCGCTTCGGTTCGACCTTGGCGACCGTGAAATGGCCACGCATTGGTTTGCTCACGTTCTTGGGCTTGGCAGCGCCTGCACCCAACTGGACGGCTGTGTAACCGTCACGCTCCGATGTCCGCTGCGCCACGACCTGCACGTTATCCATCGAGAGCACGGTGACAGGAACCTGCCGACCGTCTTCCATGAACAACCGGGTCATGCCCAGCTTCCGAGCGATTACGCCTGTACGCATCTCGCCCACTCCTTACAGCTTGATCTCGACATCGACACCGGCAGCCAGATCGAGCTTCATCAGCGCATCGACGGTCTGCGGGGTCGGGTCGACAATGTCCAGAAGACGCTTATGCGTCCTGATCTCGAACTGTTCGCGGCTCTTCTTGTCGATATGGGGCGACCGGAGAACCGTGAAACGCTCAATCCGCGTCGGCAAGGGGATTGGTCCCCGGACCTGGGCACCTGTGCGTTTGGCTGTGTTGACGATCTCGCGCGCCGACGAATCGAGCGTGCGATGATCGAAGGCCTTCAGCCTAATGCGAATATTCTGTCCCTGCATGGGAACGCCTCTTGCCTTGAGTGAAACGTGATTGGGCTCGAGCAGGGAACTGCGTCAAAAATGCGCATTTTCCTGCGCTCGAAGCCAATCACGATCACGTTTCACGGAATCGAAGAAAAGAAGAGAGCCGGGGGTATGGTGCCCCCGACTCTCCGGATCGTCTCGATTACTCGAGGATTTTCGCGACGACACCTGCACCGACGGTACGGCCGCCTTCACGGATGGCGAAGCGCAGCTTCTCTTCCATCGCGATCGGGTTGATGAGCGTCACCGTCATCTTCACGTTGTCGCCGGGCATGACCATCTCGGTCCCTTCCGGCAGCTCGACCGAACCCGTGATATCCGTCGTGCGGAAGTAGAACTGCGGGCGGTAGTTCGTGAAGAATGGCGTGTGGCGACCGCCTTCATCCTTGTTCAGGATGTAGGCTTCGGCCTCGAACTTCGTATGCGGCGTAACGGAACCGGGCTTGCAGAGGATCTGCCCGCGCTCGATGCCTTCACGGTCCACACCACGGAGCAGGACGCCGACGTTATCGCCGGCCTGGCCCTGATCGAGAAGCTTCTTGAACATCTCGACGCCGGTACAGGTCGTCTTGGAAGTGTCGCGGATGCCGACGATCTCGATTTCCTCGCCGACCTTCACGACGCCGCGCTCGACACGACCCGTGGCAACCGTACCACGACCGGAGATCGAGAAGACGCCTTCGACGGGCATCAGGAACGGCTGGTCGATGGGACGCTCGGGGGTCGGGATGAATTCGTCGACGGCAGCCATCAGGGCCGCGATCTTCTCGGTGCCGATCTCGGGATTGCGGTCCTCGAGGGCGGCAAGAGCCGAACCCGAGATGATCGGAATGTCGTCGCCGGGGAAGTCGTAGGAAGAGAGCAGCTCGCGCACTTCCATCTCGACGAGCTCCAGAAGCTCTTCGTCATCGACCTGATCGACCTTGTTCAGGAACACGACGAGGGCAGGAACACCGACCTGGCGGGCAAGCAGGATGTGCTCGCGGGTCTGGGGCATGGGGCCGTCGGCCGCGTTGACGACGAGGATCGCGCCGTCCATCTGCGCCGCACCCGTGATCATGTTCTTCACGTAGTCGGCGTGGCCGGGGCAGTCCACATGCGCGTAGTGGCGTGCTTCGGTCTCGTATTCGACATGGGCGGTCGAGATCGTGATGCCGCGAGCTTTTTCCTCGGGGGCAGCATCGATCTGATCATAGGCCTTGAACTCGCCGAACTGCTTGGTGATCGCAGCGGTCAGCGTGGTCTTGCCGTGGTCCACGTGGCCAATCGTGCCGACGTTGACGTGCGGTTTATTGCGTTCGAACTTTTCCTTGCCCATCTCTGGTCTCCGTAGTTGGCGGTCAATGGCCGCTCGCAAAAGTCATTCTCGGGGTGCTGCGCGGGCGAGCCGCGCAGCGGGTGATCGAGGTGGATCAGCCCTGGTATTTGGTCTGGATTTCCTCGGCAAGTGCCTGCGGAACCGGTTCGTAGTGGTCGAACTGCATCGAGAAGTTCGCCCGACCCTGAGACATGGAACGCAGGGTGTTGATATAGCCGAACATGTTGGCGAGCGGCACGAAGGCATCGATCACGATGGCGTTGCCGCGCGTGTCCTGACCCTGCACCTGCCCGCGACGGGACGTCAGATCGCCGATGATACCGCCGGTATATTCTTCCGGGGTAACGACCTCGACCTTCATCATGGGCTCGAGCAGCTTCGGGTTCGCGGCGCGGATGCCTTCGCGCATCCCGAGACGGGAAGCGATCTCGAAGGCGAGGACCGAGGAGTCCACGTCGTGGAAAGCGCCATCCACGAGCTGCACCTTGAAGTCGATCACGGGGAACCCGGCCAGCGGGCCGGAATCCATGACCGAAAGGATGCCCTTCTCGACGCCGGGGATGTATTCCTTCGGCACCGCGCCGCCCACGATCTTGCTCTCGAAGCTGTAGCCTTCACCCGCTTCCGTCGGCTCGATGATCAGCTTGATACGCGCGAACTGGCCCGTACCACCCGACTGTTTCTTGTGGGTATAATCGACTTCGTGAGTCTTGGTGATCGTTTCGCGATAGGCCACCTGCGGCGCACCGATATTGGCTTCCACCTTGAACTCGCGCTTCAGGCGATCGACGAGGATGTCGAGGTGAAGCTCGCCCATGCCCTTCATGATCGTCTGGCCCGACTCGATATCGGTCTCGACGCGGAACGAGGGGTCTTCGGCGGCGAGACGAGCCAGACCGGCGGACATCTTCTCTTGGTCGGCCTTGGTCTTGGGCTCGACCGCGATCTCGATGACGGGATCGGGGAAGGTCATGGTTTCGAGAACGACCGGCTTCTGGATATCGCAGAGCGAATCGCCCGTGGTCGTGTTCTTGAGACCCGCCAGCGCGATGATGTCCCCTGCGAAGGCTTCCTGGATCTCGTCCTGCTTGTTGGAGTGCATCATGACCATGCGGCCGACGCGCTCCTTGTTGCCTTTGGTCGAGTTCAGCAGGCTGTCGCCCTTGTTGATCTTGCCCGAATAGATGCGGGTAAAGGTCAGCGTACCCATGAACGGGTCGTTCATGATCTTGAAGGCGAGGCCGGAGAACGGCTCGGCATCGTCGGCGTGACGCGCGATGTTGCGCTCTTCCGTTTCGTCACCCGGCGCGAAACCCATATAGGCGGGTACGTCGAGAGGGCCGGGAAGGAAATCGACCACGGCGTTGAGCATGGGCTGAACGCCCTTGTTCTTGAACGCGGAACCGCAGATTACCGGCACGAAGGACAGCGACAGCGTACCCTTGCGGAGCAGCTCGATCAGCTTCTCGTTCGACGGCTCCTCACCTTCGAGGAATTTTTCCATCGCATCGTCGTCCATTTCGACGGCGTTCTCGATCATGGCGGCGCGCCACTCGTCGGCGGTGTCCTTGAGGCTGTCACGAATCGGGCGAAGCTGCCACGATGCGCCGAGGTCTTCGCCTTCCCAGACCCATTCCTGCATGGTGATGAGATCGACCATACCTTCGAGTTCGGTTTCGGAACCGATAGGGATTTGAACGGGAACCGGGGTTGCACCGGTACGGTCCTTGATCATCTTCACGCAGTTGAAGAAGTCCGCGCCGGTCTTGTCCATCTTGTTGACGAACACGATGCGCGGCACCTTGTAACGGTCGGCCTGACGCCACACCGTTTCGGTCTGGGGTTCGACACCGGCATTGGCGTCGAGCACGCAGACGGCTCCGTCGAGAACCGCGAGCGACCGCTCGACCTCGATCGTGAAATCGACGTGACCGGGCGTGTCGATGATATTGAAGCGGTACTTCGGCGACTGGGCGGTGGAGCCGTCTTCGGTCCGCTCCCAGAACGTCGTCGTCGCGGCAGACGTGATCGTGATGCCGCGCTCCTGCTCCTGCTCCATCCAGTCCATCGTCGCGGCACCGTCATGGACTTCGCCGATCTTGTGGGACTTGCCGGTGTAGAACAGAACGCGCTCGGTCGTCGTGGTTTTTCCGGCGTCGATATGCGCCATGATCCCGAAGTTCCGGTAGCGCTCAAGCGGGTATTCGCGGGCCATGTCAGATCACCTTGATCTTAGCGTGAAACGAAATGCTGGATTACCAGCGGAAGTGAGAGAAGGCCTTGTTCGCATCGGCCATCTTGTGCGTGTCTTCGCGCTTCTTGACCGCAGCGCCACGGTTGTTGACGGCATCGACCAGTTCGCCGGAAAGGCGGTCGACCATCGTGTTCTCGGACCGTGCGCGGGCCGCCTTGATCAGCCAGCGGATCGCGAGGGCCTCGCGGCGCTCGGGCCGGACATCGACGGGCACCTGGTAGGTGGCACCACCAACACGGCGAGAGCGGACCTCGACGGCGGGCTTGATGTTGTCGAGCGCCTCGCGGAACACCTCGATCGGATCGCGGCGGGTCTTTTCCTCGACGATGTCGAGAGCGCCGTAGACGATGCCTTCGGCATTTGACTTCTTACCGTCGTACATGAGGTTGTTCATGAACTTGGTCAGGATGGTATCGCCGAACTTCGGGTCGGGCAGGACTTCGCGTTTCTCGGCGCGGTGACGACGTGACATATCTGCTCTTCCTTACTTCGGACGCTTCGCGCCATATTTCGAACGGCGCTGCTTGCGGTCTTTGACGCCCTGGGTATCGAGCACGCCGCGAAGGACGTGGTAGCGAACGCCGGGAAGGTCTTTCACGCGACCACCACGGATCAGGACAACCGAGTGTTCCTGAAGGTTGTGACCCTCACCGGGGATGTACGAGATGACCTCGTAGCCGTTGGTCAGGCGCACCTTCGCCACGCGACGCAGCGCCGAGTTCGGCTTCTTCGGGGTCGTCGTGTACACGCGGGTGCAAACGCCGCGCTTCTGCGGGCATTCCTCGAGGTGGACCGACTTGCTGCGCTTGATCTTGGGTTTGCGCGGCTTGCGGATCAGCTGTTGTATCGTCGGCATTCAGGCAACCCTGTTCAGCGGTGGACGAATCGTCATGTTTCGGCGCGACACGAGCATCACCCCGGATCAGCGCGAAGGCTTTTCCGAGGTTTCGGACAGAGGACCAAAGCCGCAGGGGCCGGGGTCGTGTTTACCCGAGTCTGGAATTTCAGTGCCGAGGCATAGTCCCTCGGAGTTCGCGGAACCTACTTATGCGCCCTGCCCCCGTCAACCCCGGATCAAAGGGATTCTCGCGATTCTTTTTCGCAAGTGCAGCATTCAGGAGGTGATGGCGGAAGTTATTGTTCCGAAAGTAGAAAACCGCCCGATTTGGGGCGGCTTCCAGTTTCATTATACGTCATAGCTTCTCAAAGTGCCGCTTCGAGCTTGGGCAGGGCATCGAAGAGGTCAGCGACGAGACCGTAATCGGCAACCTGGAAGATCGGCGCTTCCTCGTCCTTGTTGATCGCGACGATGACTTTCGAATCCTTCATGCCGGCGAGGTGCTGGATCGCGCCGGATATCCCCACGGCGATGTAGAGTTCGGGAGCGACCACCTTGCCGGTCTGGCCGACCTGATAGTCGTTGGGGGCATAGCCCGAATCGACCGCTGCACGGGAAGCACCGACGGCGGCACCGATCTTGTCGGCGACCTTCTCGATGATCTCGAAGTTTTCCTTCGATCCCATACCGCGACCGCCGGAAACGATGCGCTTGGCGGATGTCAGCTCGGGGCGGTCACTCTCGACCACCTTGTCCTCGACCCATTCGGAGAGACCGGGATTCGCCACGGCGGCGAGTTCCTCGACCGTGCCCGAACCGCCCTCGCCTGCCGCGTCGAAGCTGGCCCCGCGCACGGTGACGATCTTCTTGGCATCGGTGGACCTGACGGTCGCCATCGCATTGCCTGCATAGATGGGCCGCTCGAAGGTATCGGGACCATGGACGGCAGAGATATCCGAGATGACCATGGCGTCGAGCAGGGCCGCGACGCGGGGCATCACGTTCTTGCCGCTGGTCGTGGCCGGGGCGACGATATGATCGTAATCACCCGCGAGGCTGACGATCAGAGCCGCCAGCGGCTCGGCCATGTCATGCCCGTAGGCGGGGTCTTTGACGCAGAACACCTTGGTCACGCCGTCGAGCCTGGCGGCCTGCGCGGCAACGCTGCCGCAATCGGAGCCAGCGCACAGGATATGGATGTCGCCGCCCATCTGAGCGGCGGCGGTCACGGTCTTCGCGGTCGCGTCGTTGAGCGTCTCGTCGTCGTGTTCGGCAAGGAGAAGAATGGCCATGTCAGAGCACTCCCGCTTCGGTTTTCAGTTTCTCGACCAGTTCCTCGACCGAGCCGACGACGACGCCGGCCTTGCGGGCAGGCGGCTCCTCGACCTTTTCGATGGTCAGGCGCGGGGAGACGTCGACGCCGTAATCGGCGGGCGTCTTCGTCTCCATCGGCTTCTTCTTGGCCTTCATGATGTTCGGCAGCGAGGCGTAACGCGGCTCGTTGAGGCGAAGGTCCACGGTCATCACGCAGGGCATGTTGACCGAGATGACCTGAAGGCCGCCATCGACTTCGCGCGTGACCTTTGCCTTGTCGCCCTCGATCTCGACTTTCGAGGCGAAGGTAGCCTGCGGCCAGCCCATCAGGGCAGAAAGCATCTGGCCGGTGGCGTTCATGTCGTTGTCGATGGCCTGCTTGCCCAGAAGAACGAGACCGGGCTGTTCCTCGTCGACGATGGCTTTCAGGATCTTGGCGACGGCGAGCGGCTCGATGTCGTTTTCGACGTTATCCGTGGCTTCGACGAGGATTGCGCGGTCTGCGCCCATGGCCAGAGCATTGCGCAGAGTTTCCTGCGATTTCGTCACGCCGATGGAAACGACGATGATCTCTTCGGCCTGACCGGCTTCCTTCAGACGGATCGCCTGCTCGACCGCGATTTCGTCGAACGGGTTCATCGACATCTTCACATTGGCCAGATCGACGCCGGACTGATCCGCCTTGACGCGCACCTTCACGTTATAGTCGATCACCCGCTTGACCGGGACGAGTACCTTCATCGCATACCTCCAAAGCCCGCCTGGGGCGGGTTCGCTTGATTACCCGTGTCGCTTACCGTTCCCTGCCCCCTGATACCAGAGGCAAAAGCGACGCGGCCTGTCGCGGGAGCGTCATGGAGGCGGAACCGATGACGGGTGAGGTCGGGGCAAGGTTTCGGGAACCGTTCCCCCTCTTTCTCGATGCCGCCACCACTGCGACGCCCTGGATCGCCCCATTCGCAAACGAAAGACCGGGCGCGAATTAGGGCGTATTCTCGTTTAGAGACTCCATCTGCACATGAACCTGCGGTTAGCAGGCTATCGATACATCCTGAGAGAGAAATGCAACGCGACATGCAATCGTGCTTCATGAATAATCGCGTCGTGTCAGCTGGAATGGCACAAGCCCGACCCTATCCAAAGCATTGTTAAAAAGAAACTTCCGATGCCTGCCTCTCGATCGAGAAATGGAGAACCACCCGTCGAAACACCGATTTTTTCCGAACTGGCGTCCGACTTGCTTGTTCGTTTCAAGTCGAAATGTCGAGCTTTCAAGGTTCACGCTGTGCGTATCATCGCATTTCGACGCCCAGACCAACCGCCATGGTTTTCACGGCAAGCCCCCTGCCCGGCTTTCCGGATCACTGGTAGCCGGAGTGCGACATGGCCGAAATTCTGATCCTCGAAGACTCCAAACCGCTGCTTCGCCAGTTTCGCAGGACTCTCGAAGAGGACGGCCATACGGTCATCGCGAGTGAAGATGGCACCATCGCCTACGACCGGACGGTGCTTGCAGCGGTCGATGTGATGATTACCGATCTCATGATGCCGCAGGTCAATGGCATCGAAGCGATCCTCCAAGCGAAGAAATTCAGGCCCGATCTGAGCATCATCGCGATTTCCGGGGGCGGCATGGCACCCGAGGACGACTACCTGTCGGCGTGCCTCGACCTCGGAGCGTCGGCGGTCCTGCAAAAACCGTTCGAACCGGAAACCCTGGTCGAGACACTGCGCAATGTGCTGGATTCCGGCAACGCCGAAGCTGTCGCATAGGACCATACCCCGCCGAGATGTCGAGCGGCACGTAAGACTCTCCCGCTCGTTGCGATCAGCGATTCGCCCCCGGAACCCACAGAACATCTGCCTTGCCGTCATCGTTGGCGATACGACTGGCAACGAAGAGCCAGTCACTGAGGCGATTCATGTAGCGGGTGGCGTCGGGGTTCACGTCTTCCTGCGTTGCCAGCTCGACGATGACGCGCTCTGCACGGCGGGAGGTGGTGCGGCTCAGATGAAGGGCGGCGGCAAGTGCCGAGCCTCCGGGTAGGATGAAGGAGCGCAGCGGTTCCAGCACCTCGTTCATGGCGTCGATCTCCGCCTCCAGCCGTTCTGTCTGGGCGGCGGTCATGCGCAGCGGGGGATATTCGGAATCGGCATCCTTGTCGCGATCGGGGCGGCAGAGGTCTGCGCCCAAGTCGAACAGATCGTTCTGGATGCGGGAAAGGGCCGTATCCATATCGCCGGTGGAATGCTGGCGAGCGAGGCCGATGGTCGCGTTGGTCTCGTCGGTGCCGCCATAGGCCTCGACGCGCAGGGCGTATTTGGGGACGCGGGTGCCGTTACCGAGCGCCGTCTCGCCCTTGTCGCCGGTCTTGGTGTAGATTTTCGAGAGAACGACCATGGGTGGCTCCAGAGAATTGGGGGTTGGGGAAAGAGTCCCGCATTCGCGGAATGACACAATAATGCGGGACTGCCAACCACGCCAGCAGAGCGATCAGGCCCGGAAATGACGAGGCAAAAATGAATGCAGAAGCCCTTCCCGAACAGACACTCTGGCAGGTGCTGGATGAGCATAGATTCCAGTTCAGAAGCCCTTATCGGGATCTGATCGCGGACTACACTTTGGCCGAAACAGACCCTTGGTGCCCGGATACCGGTTTTGCCAGCTTCGGTCAAAAGCGCGATCTCGTCGACGGGCTTGCGTGGCCCATGCACTTCGACTTCACCACGGGATATCGAAACTCTGCAAACCTGCCCCGCCGGATCAAGGGTGCCGTGCGTCAAAGTGACGATGAGCACGTAAACTATCGACTTGCCGTCGAGCAACTGAGCGACCTTTTGGGGGAAGGTCAGGACAGCGGCTCCCGTAACACCCTTTCCCGGACATGGGTTTTCGGCCATGCGAGCGTCACGGCGCGCATTTTCCCCCGGCGTCTCAACAAACCTGATCCTCACAATGATCGACATCGACTGGACCCGCAGAGCGTTACGGAATGCTCGATTGTCATCGAAACCGGGTATTGCGCCGCGCCGAATGATGAGGAACGGGAGGCGCTGTCATCGATCAGAATATTGACATCGGACCCTGCACTGCCTCTCGTCAGGAACCGTCCGGCATGGAGCGAATATACGCGGAGGCTTTCCTCAAGCGCCTGTCTTGAGCATTACGGGTTCGGGCTTGGACCTGAAGAAAACTTTGGCGGGGCCTATTCGGAGCAGTTTTTTATCCAACGTTCCGCGCCGGAATTTTTCGAGATCATCCCGCGAGACAAACTGACAGGGGGTGTGGCGTATCACCAAAGCGTTCCAGATCGTGGCGCAGGGGATGTGCGCGTCTGTATCGGGTACCGCAATTCGGCAGGCGGCATGTCGGAACTTACCCTGGTGCGAGCCGGCTATGAACGCGACCTCTACCGCAATTTCGCGATCCGGCTCAACCATTCGCTGTTCACGGGATACACGGAAACGCAGACGCCCTTCTGTGATCGCCCGCCCGATGATGCGGGGGGCGAGGATTGATAGTCCATAGCTATAACTCTCAATCCGGTTGGTCGAGGGGCCGGAATTTGTAAACCGGTATCCACAGTCCCGCAAAGCCGCTGCGGGGAGGAGCGAGATGCTCGTCGCAACGGGAATCCATCCGCAGCAGCAGGTCGCGATGGATGGCATTACGGGTGGCGATATTGAACCCCTTATTCGCCAACACCTGCGCGAACGGAATACGATCAACCGCAAAGGCAAGATCGACGGCGATGGCGCGATCCGTGCCTTGAGTTTCCATAAGCTGCTCGTCCTGTCGCGACCGCAGCATCGAAGCGATGGCGAGCCAGCGGTTCCAGTCGATGCTGCCCTGCGGAGGCAAGAGGGTAGGACGCGCGGGTTCTTCGGCGGTTTCGCCCTTCACGAACGGCAGGATTGCCTCGCGCGCCATGAGCCAGCGGATCGTCTCGATGACAATCTTTGAGTTAAAATGTGCAGTCGTTCCTATTTGCAGATTCTCATCAGTTTCCGGCTGTCCGATCCGATGGACGAGATCAGCGTAAAGGGAGAGCAGTCCTGCTTCATTCCCATGCTTGCCGCTATCCACCCCATCGGCATATGCCTGTGCAGCCGCCGCTATCTCTTCGAGCCTGCCGGTCTGGTTGAGAAACGGGAGCAGGAAACCGTGCCGTCCAAGCCGATAATCAGCGCGTTTGACCTGAAAATATTCGGCGCGAAAGGATCGCCTCTTTGCATCGACTTCCACGGCCAGCGGAATCGGTTCGCGTTGAGCGCGCAGGGATGCACCATAGGATTCCGGTGCACTTGAAAGTCCTTCGGTAAAGCGGTTGTCCGGGTGTCGCGCCATGAGCGCATGGAAAGCGCCGAGATCGGCTTGGTCAGCGAGGAGCGCGAGAGCGGTGGTGATCTGCCCTGCTTCTTCGGCAGCGCGGGCAACAGCGGCACGCATAGCGTCGGTTTCTTCACGCAATATCTTGACGAGAATTGCGGCGAGATAACTCTCGTTTCGCGGTCCTGCAAGCGAGGCATCCCATCCGCTACGCGATACCAGTTCCATGAACCGTTTGCCGCCGTCGCGCTGGATCAATCCAAACCATCCTGACCACCTCAAATTACGGAATTCTTCTGACGTCGTAATTGTATCGGGGGAGAGCGTATGAGCCGCGAGAGCATAAGCATTGCGCAACTCGTCATGGGCCACCGCGCGAGAATCTTCGAGCCTGTCAAACAGGGCGGTCGTCTCCGATGCATTCGGCTGACCATAGAATATCAGCAGATAGGCCGCGTTGGTGTCGAATTTACCCAATTGCAGCTTCGCGATCCGGCTGAGATCTTCCGGCTCCCGTCGGTTCAGGATGGCATGGGCGGAGGCTGCGATCTCTTCGCGCAGAGAGCAGGTGGTGGCATTTTTCGCCAGCATAGCGGAGTAGTGTGCGCTGTGATCCTGTGCCTCGTAGGCCATTGCGGAGGGCATGGTGCAGGCAATCAGAAGGCTGATCGCGATGCCCTTCACGCTGCCAGCCGGAAACATCAGGCGGGGACAGCCAGCCACGTCACGAGGACGATGAGCGCGACGGCGAGGAATTGCAGGCCGATGCGCCAGCGCATCATGCGATTGGAAAAGCGCGAATTCTCGATATCGGACTTGCCGATGGTGCCCATTCCCCGTGCGAGGACGACGACCACGGCGGCCATCACGAGGACCGCGAGTGCGAGGATTGCCTTTGTCATGGAGCGTTATCTAGCACGATGATCCGCACGCTCAAGAACTGCGTCGCAGCAGGGCGTCGAACAGGCGGGTCGGGAGCAGGCGCTTCATGGTGCCGGCAAAATACGTCGGCGTGGTTACGTAGTAGCGGGGGTTCGGGCGGGGGCTTTCGATGGCGTGGACCAGCTTGCGCAGCACGGCCTCGGGGCCAAGCTCATACTTGTCCTTGCTGTAGGGGGCGTAGAGGCGCTCCTTCAGGGTGGTTTCGTAGAAATCCGTCCAGGGGGAGTGGTCGGCGATGGGGGCAATCCATTTTTCGTATTGCCCGCGCGCGTTCTCGCGGATTTTCGAGGTGATGGGGCCGGGTTCGATGAGGACGATGTGGATGCCGGTGCCGTGGAGTTCGATGCGCAGGGTATCGGACAGGCCCTCCAGCGCGAATTTGGTGGCGTTGTAGGCACCGCGCGTGGGCAGGGCCGCGAAACCGAGGACGGAGGAGTTCTGGACGATGCGCCCTGCTCCGGCCTCGCGCATGACGGGGATCGCGCGGCTGGTGAGCGTGTGCCAGCCGAAGAAATTGGCCTCGAATATCTGGCGCAGGGCATCGGTGGGCAGGTCTTCGGTCATGCCGGGGATGCCGTAGGCTCCGTTGTTGAACAGGGCGTCGAGGCGGCCCCCGGTGAGGTCGAGGGCTTCCTCGAACCCGGCATGGATGCTCGGTTCGTCCTCGTAGTCGATGAGGACGCAATTCAGGCCCTCGCCCTCGAGGCGCGAGACATCCGCAGCACGCCGACAGGAGGCGACGACGTTCCATCCCCGAACCTTCAGCCCATGGGCGCAGGTATAGCCAATTCCGGAGGAACAGCCGGTGATGAGGATGGTGCGCGGGTCGGTCATGGCTTCATTCCAGTCACTCCGGTTTCGCATTCGGAAAGAAGAGTTGCCGATCGTCGCGGCGATAGGCGGCGATTGCGGACTGGCCTTCCTCGGAGAGGAGCCAGTCGATGAAGGCCCGCGCCGGGACCGCACGGATATCGGGACATTTGGCAGGGTTCACGTCAATGATGCCGTACTGATTGAAGAGGGCTTCGTCCCCTTCGGAGAGAACACGCAGATCGCCCTTGTTGGCGAAGGCGATCCATGTGGCGCGGTCGGTGAGGGTATAGGCCCCCATGCCGGAGGCGATATTGAGGGTCGCGCCCATGCCCGAGCCGGTCTCGCGGTACCACGAGCCGCTGGCGACCGAAGGATCGACTTGGGCCATGGCCCAGAGAGCGCGTTCTTTCTTGTGGGTGCCGCTATCGTCGCCGCGCGAGGCAAAGGGGGCGCGGCTCGTCGCGATAGCGGTCAGCGCCGCATCGATACCGGAGGCTGCGGAAGCCCCGGCTGGATCGTCCGAAGGACCGACGAGGACGAAATCGTTGTACATCACGTCTGCACGGGAAAGTCCGTAGCCCTCGGCCACGAAAGCGTCTTCCGCCTCTCTGGCGTGGACGAGCAGCACGTCGCCGTCGCAATTGCGGGCATTGCGCAGGGCCTGCCCCGTACCCACGGCGACGACGCGGACCTCGATGCCGCTGGCTCGCGTGAATTGCGGGAGGATCGCGTCGTAAAGGCCGGAATTGCGGGTGGAAGTCGTCGATTGCACGACGATGAAGCCGTCCGCCGCATGGGCAGGCAGGGCGAGGGTCGCGAGGGCGAGGAGGATCGGCAGGCGCATCGGATTTCCGTCACTAGAGGAGTAGTTTACCCGCGAAATAAGCCTGTGCTTCGGGCGATTTCGGGGCAAGGAGAAACTGGTCGGCAGAAGCCGCTTCGACGAGAGCGCCCCGGTGGAGGAACCGGATATGGCCCGCGAGGCGGGTCGCCTGTCCCCGGTCATGGGTGACGAGCACGATCGTGGTGCCCGAAAGGGCCGCATCGCGGATCAGGATTTCGATGGCTTCGGTCGCCTGCGGGTCGAGGCTGGCGGATGGCTCGTCGAGGAGCAGAAGCTTCGGGCGCGCCGCCAGCGCCCGGACCATGGCCACGCGCTGCTGCTCGCCGCCAGAGAGCGCGCGGGCAGGACTGTCGGCAATCGCCGCGAGGCGTCCGAAATCGAGAAGTTCGCCGAGGCGCTCGCGCCGTGCACGCCGGGGCACGCCATAGATCGCGAGAGCATGGCGCAGGTTGGCACGCACGGTTCGGCGCAGGAGGACGGGCTTCTGGAAGACGAGGGCGATATCCTGCGGCTTGCTCAGGCTATGGACGACCGCGCCGTGATCGGGCCGGACCAGTCCCGCCATGACGCGCAGCGCGAGGCTCTTGCCTGCCCCGTTCGGCCCCATGATCGCGGTGATGCCCTGCTGCGGGATCGAGAGATCCAACCCGTCGAGGACGGCGCGCCCTCCCCGGCGCAGATCGACCTGCTCCAGCCGGATCGCGGCATCGGGGCCATCACCGGATGCGACGAGCCTAAGCATGGGACAACCGCACGTTACCGAGCCGTGCGCCCATGACCAGGGCATTGAGCGCGAGGGAGAGGACCATCAGCACGATGCCGAGACCCAATGCCAGCGCCAACTCGCCGCGCGAGGTTTCCAGCGCGATGGCGGTGGTCATCACGCGGGTGACATGGTCGATATTGCCGCCGACGATCATCACCGCCCCGACCTCGGCCAGCGCGCGTCCCATCCCGGCCAGCGCCGTCGTCATCAGCGCGAAACGTCCATCCCAGAGCAGCGTCTGCATCCGCGCCCCCGACCCTGCCCCCATCGAGCGCAGGGTCTCATGGTACTCGGCATCGAGATCGGCGACGGTCTGGCGGGTCAGGGCGGCGACGATGGGGGTGACGAGGATCGTCTGCGCGATGATCATGGCCGTCGGCGTATAGAGCAGGCCCAGCGCCCCCAACGGCCCCGCCCGCGACAGCATCAGGTAGACGACGAGACCGACGACCACCGGCGGCAGGCCCATCAGCGCATTCACCAGCACCGTCAGTATCCCCCGCCCCGGAAAGCGGCCCACCGCCAGCAATGCCCCGAGCGGAAACCCCAGCAGGCAGGCAAAGACCGTCGCGGAAAGGGTGACGCGCAAGGACAGGCCGACGATCTCGATCAGATCGGCGTCCAGCCCTAAGATCAGGGCGAAGGCGGCGGCGAAGGCTTCGCCGAAACCCTGCATCAGAAAAAGCTCCGTACCATGGGGTCAGACTAGCATTGCAGCCGACTGCCACACAACGATCTCGCCAAACCGCGCTCGCCTCGTCAGCGATGCAGGATGGACCCGCCCGGTCGCGGCCGACAGGGTTCGTTGAGCGGACGGCCGAAAAGGCCGTTATGGCAATAGGGATAGGGCGCGATCAGGATGACGTCGATGATCGAGACGGAAGGCGGGCTCCGTCGCCGTGCGCCTTCGGTCTCGGCTACGCGCAGGAGCCGGTCCAGGACGACCGCGACGCCTTCGGATTGTCGCTCCCTGCCGCGATCGCTTCCGTCGAAGGGCAGGGGATGAGTAACCGGAAGGAAGCCGGAAGGGGCCGGTCTCACGATCTGCACCGTATCGCCTGTCGATACCGGCAACTGCCGCGCGGCGGACCCTGCATGGCCCGTTCCGGCGGCGAGCGCGACCGCGAGGAACGTCACCGAACAAGTGACCGGAATGGCGTCGTGCATGGAATATGACCGATGGCCCGGCATCCTCGATCCTCTCGAATTCGATCCTCGTTCACCGACAATAGTGTCTCGAAACGGGAAAAGTCCACTCGAGTTTATGGCAGACAGTCGAGATGGGTCGCATTTTCTTGCCGGAACCGTTTCCCGACACAGGGCTCATGCACCGACGTGACAGGCGACGCCTTCGGCGATGTATTCGGGCGGATCGTCATGCTTGAAGTAGGTGACGAACTTCGCGTCCTTGTCGAGCAGATAGATATAGCTGCTGTGATCCATGGAATAGCCGTCGGGAAAATCGGCATCGGGACGCTCGGCATAGTAGACGCGGTATTTCTTGGCCACTGCATCCACGTTCGACTGCGGGCCGGTGAGACCGATCATCGATTCGCTGAAATAGGGAACGTATTCGCTCAACGCCTCGACGGTGTCGCGCCTGGGGTCGATGGTGACGAAGACAGGGTTCACGCTCATGCCGGTCTTTTCCGAGACGATCTCCGATGCCGCCGCCACATCGGCAAGATCGGTCGGGCAGACATCGGGACAGGTCGCATAGCCGAAATACAGCAGGCTCGGCGACCCTGCGAGGTCACGGTCGGTCATCGCCTTTCCCTCATGGCTCGTAAGGGAAAAGGGACCACCGATATCGGCCCCGGTCAGCCCGCCGGGACAATCGCGGATACCCGGTGGCTTGCCCCCCATCGCAAAGAACGTCGAGGCACCGACGACGGCGACGGCGATGGATGCGCCGATCGCGAGAAGGGCGCGGGTGGCGAGGGCCATGGGAAACTCCGGTGCTGTTGCGCTGTTCCATGCGCTATCGCAGTTACCGATGCGGTGGCAACGGGGCATCTCGTCACTTTCTCGGGAAGACGGGGCATGGCAGGCTATCTCGACCCGAGAAGGAGACGTCGATGCCCCATATGCCCCAGAGCGCCGAAGATGCAGCGCTCGGCGAGCATTTCGCCCTCGGGCTGCGCCAGCGCCATTGGCTGCGCGCGCGGACCTTGCAGAACCTGCGCTGGATCGCGATTTCGGGGCAATTGCTGACGATCCTGCTGGCGCGCTACGGGCTGGGGTACGAACTGCCGTTGATCCCGTGCCTCGCAGTGATCCTCGTCTCGATCTGGTTCAACGTCATCACCCGGATGACCATGGCTCCGAATGCGCGCCTGTCGGAGCGTACGGCGCTGTTGTGGATGCTGTTCGATCTGGGACAGCTCGGCGTATTGCTGGGGCTGACGGGGGGGCTCGGCAATCCCTTCGCGCTCTTGTTCATCGCCCCGGCGACCGTGGCGGCGGCGGCCCTGAGCCGACGCAATGCCCGGATCGTCGTGGGGATCGCGCTCCTGTCGATCTTCATGCTCGAATTCGCGCATCTGCCGCTGGAACACGTCGATAACGGCACGCTTCGACTGCCGGACGACTACCTTCTCGGCATCGGCTGCGCGCTCATCATCGGCGTGGGATTCATCGCGATCTACGTGCGGCGCGTGGCGGACGAAGCTTTCGGCATGTCTCAGGCACTGGCGGCGACGCAGCTTGCACTGGCCCGCGAACAGCGGCTCTCGGCACTGGGTACGATGGCGGCAGCGGCAGCGCATGAGCTTGGCTCGCCTCTGGCCACTATCGCCCTGACGGCGCGGGAGATGGAACGGGATCTGGAGCACGGGGCGCTCGATGCGCAGGATTTGAGCCTTATCCGGGAGCAGACGACCCGGTGCCGCGAAATCCTCGCCCAGCTTGGCCGGATCCGACGCGAGGACATGGAACATATCCGCACTGCGCCGTTGCTATCGGTGCTGGAGGAGGCCGCCGGGCCGCACGAGGACAGCGGCAAGCGCATCGAGTATTTCATCGACGGGGAGATCGTCTCGGGCAAGGACACGCCCTCCCCGACCTTCCCGCGCAGGCCGGAGATCATCCATGCCCTGCGCAACGTGATCCAGAACGCCGTCGATTTCGCCCGCACGACGGTGTGGATCGAGATCATGGAGACGGACGAGCATCTGACGATCCGGATACAGGATGACGGACCGGGATTTCCGGCCGATATCATCAACCGACTGGGCGATCCCTTCGTCACGACGCGACAGGGTAAACGCGACCGCGAGGGTGGATACGAGGGGATGGGGCTGGGACTCTTCATCGCCAAGACCCTGCTGGAACGGCGCGATGCCACGATCATGCTGACCAACCAGCGCCCCAGCCAGCTCACCCTGCCCGGAGCCATGGTGGAAATCCGCTGGAACCGCGCGTCGCTGATGCCGACGGGTGACGTGGGAGCGGCTCGATTAGCCTGAACGATTTGAACAATTTAGACTGGTAATAGCTCTGCCCAGCGATTATCCTGACGCTGAACGTTTTTGACGAATCCGGACGCCATGATACGCAGACGTGCATTCAAATGGACGGCCTCTTGCTCCGTCGCCGCCTTGCTCTGCGCGTCTCCGGCCCTTGCGGCTGCTGAGCCGACAAGTTCGTCCTGGACGGCCCTCGCCCTGTTCATGGCCGTGCTGGGAATCAGTGGACTGGTTTTCGCGATGCGCACGGCACGGGGAAATCGCACCCTCGAAACCAATCTGGTACGAACCGACGAAGCGCGGCTGAGTTCGGAGGAAGCCTTGAGCGCGCTGCTGCTCGACCGGGCGGACGGAGCCGCGATCTGGTCCGGTACGGCCCTGCAGGTGACGGCGGGCAATGGACGGGTTCTCGAAACGCTGGAAGATCCCTGCGATCCCGATGCCGTCGCCGCTGCGCTGGTGCGCGCGGACAACTCCGCCGATCTGGCCTCGAAACTGAAAGCCCTGATCGAGCAGGGTATGCCCTTCGAGAACGGCTTTACGGGGCAGGAAGAGCAGCGACGCCTGATCTCCGGCGTCACGCTGGGTGCCCGGGCGTTGGTGACGATGATCGACGCAAAGGGATCGCACGAACATCTGCCCCGACTCAGCGACCGGCTGGTGGCAGCGGAAACCCAGGCTCGGGTTCTGGAGGATGGCTTTGCCAATGCTCCGCTCTATGCATGGCGGCGCGATGCTTCCGGGCGGATCGAATGGGTCAACCGTCGCTACGTGGAGGGTGTCGAGGCCCCGAGCCTGGATACCGTGCTGACCTGCCAGATCGAACTCCTGAGCGGCGACGGAGCGGACGTGACCAAATCACTGGCCACGAAAGCGCGCGATACGGGACAGGAGGCGAGCGTCCGCCATGCCACGATCCTCGGCGGGACGCGCAGTACGCTGCAGATCGTCGAGACGCCCTACAACGATGGCACGTTCGGCTATGCCCTGGATGTGAGCGCACAGGTCGGGGCATCCGAAGCCCTCGTTCGGCAGATGCGCGCCAACGAGGAAACGCTCGACCGACTGCATCGCGGCGTTGCCGTCTTCAACGCCGACACGCGCCTGACCTTCGCGAACGAGGCTTTCATCAAGACATGGTCGCTCGATGCCGCATGGCTGGAAGGGCATCCGACCCTGCGCGAAATTCTCGACATGCTGCGCGAGAAGAATCGCCTGCCCCATGCACGGGATTTCCGGACATGGCGCGACCACTTCATCGCCGAGTGCAAGGACGTCAACGATCCGCTGGAGCGGCAATGGCGCCTGCCCGACGGACGGACGCTGCATGTTCTGGCGCAGCCGCACCCGATGGGCGGGGTCATGGTACTGTTCGAGGACATGACGGACACTTATGCCATGCGCCGCGATGCGGCCACGGTCTCCGCCGTCTATCATGCGACCTTCTCGCGGTTGGGCGAAGGGGTGGTCGTCTTCGGACTGGACGGACGCATCCGCCTTGCGAACAGGGCCTTCTGCGAATTGTGGGAAATCAAGAAGGATGACCTCAAGTCCCTGCACATCACCGATCTCGGCAGACGATGCGTGCATCTCTACACCAATCGCACGGTCTGGGCGAAAGCCATCGGCCACGTCTCGGCCGCCGGCGAAGACCGGGAGGTATGGACCGAAACCCTGAAACGCACGGACGGAAAGGTCATCCAGATGGCCTCGGCCCCCCTACCGGACGGGGCGACGATGTTCGCGTTCCAGGACGTGACGGATTCCTTCCACAAGGAACGCCTGCTCACGGAAAAGAACGAGAAGCTCAACGAGATTTCCGACCTCAAGGGCCAGTTCCTCGAAAGCATTCACGGCGCTTCGCACGAGCTGAAAATCCCGCTCAATACCATCATCGGCTTCACCGATCTGCTGCGACAGGAGATGCGGGGCAAACTCAACGACCGCCAGCACGAATTCGTCGACAACATCTCGCAGGCATCGAACGAATTGCGCGGCCTGATCGGCGGGATCATCGATCTGGCGATGCTGGAGTCGGACTATTTCGAATTCTGCATCGAGGCCATCGACATCAGGCCCATGCTCTCGTCGGTGGCGGAGTTCATCCGGCGTCATTCGGTGAACGGCGCGAGGGTCGTCATCGATTGCCCGGACAATATCGGCACGATGCCCGGCGATGCCCCGCGTTTCCGCGAGGTGATCCATACCCTGACCAACGCTCTGCGCAACGAAGCGGAGGCAAGCGACGTGGTCGAGATCGGCGTCCGGCGGCGGGGCGATTCCGTCGTCATCTGGATCGGGTGCCGCGACTCGATCATTCCTCTGTCGATCCGGGATATCTTCGGGCGCAATGACCTGAGCAACGCGATCCCGCAGCTTCGCCGGGTGGAACTGGGCATTACGCTGGTGCGCCAGTTCGTCGAGCGGCAGGGCGGGCGCATCGCCATCGAGACCGGAGAAGGCGAGACGCGCGAAGCGATCGTGTGCCGATTTCTCTGCGATGCAGACGCCGTTCGCTCGGCAATAAACCAGGAGCGCGAAGCGGCCCCTCCCCACGCAGCCGAATAACGGGATGGTCCCGACCCTGCACCTGCCTGACGCCCGCGCGACCGATGCGCTGGGAATGCGGCTCTCAGGCCTGCTGAGACCGGGCGATTGCGTCTTGCTGGAGGGCGATCTCGGGGCCGGGAAATCGACGTTGGCACGGGCGGTGATCCAGACGGCACTGGGGTCGGACGAGCCGGTACCCAGCCCGACATTTACCCTGACGGCACAGTATGAAACGGCGGAAACCACTTTCATCCATGCCGATCTCTATCGGTTGTCGGGGCCTGAAGAACTGGAGGAAACCGGGCTGGACGAGGCATTTCGGGACGCGGTGACGTTGATCGAATGGCCGGACCGGCTCGGTGACTTGCGGCCTAAGGATGCGCTGACGATTGCGCTATCGACCGATGGCGAAGGACGGCAGGCGATGTTCTCGGCATCGGGAGAGCGCAGCGAAGCCTTGTCGGCCGCGCTGGGGCAATCGCGGGAGGCGCAGCTTTCGGCATTTCTCGCGGCGGCAGGCTTCACCGAGGCGACGGCGGTGCCGGGGGATGCGTCGAACCGGCGATATTATAATGCCGGCCCCCATATCGCGATGGATGCGCCCTATGCGAAGGGCGAGGACGTACGGCCTTTCGTGGCCGTCACGGGGATGCTGCGGGAGCGGGGTCTGAGTGCGCCCGCGATCCTCGCGGCGGAGCCGGCGAACGGGTTTCTGTTGCTGGAAAATCTGGGCGATGGATTGTTTGCAAGGCTGTGCGAGACCGATCCGTCGCGGGAGGCCGGGCTTTACGAAGCGGCGGTGGATGCGCTGCACGGGCTTGGCGCGCGGGAAAGCGATACGGTGCCGCCTTACGATATGGCGGTTCTCGAACGCGAGGCGATGCTGCTGACGGATTGGTGGTGTCCGGCGGCGGGCGTGGCGGCATCCGAAGACATGCGCGCGGAATGGGCCGGAACGGTACGCGAGGCGATGGCGGAGGTCGCGGAGGATCGCTCGGCGCTGGTGCTGCGCGACTATCATGCGGAGAACCTGCTCTGGTTGCCGGAGCGCGACGGCGATGCGCGGGTCGGGCTGCTGGATTATCAGGACGCGCTGATCGGACATCCGGCCTATGATCTCGTATCCTTGCTGGAGGATGCGCGACGGGATGTGACGCCGGGGTTGGCGGAGGCCATGGTCGCGCGGTTCCTGGCGCGGCGGCCCGATCTGAACGGGGCGGCGTTTCGGCGGGACTATGACCTGCTCGGCGCGCAGCGGAATGCGAAGATCGTCGGCATCTTCGCGCGGCTCTGCGTACGGGATGGCAAACCGCGATACCTGTCGATGATCCCGAGAGTCTGGGCGCATCTGATGCGGGATGTTAGGAAGGTGCCGGGGCTGCGCGGGTTCATCGAGCGGCATATACCCGCGCCGACCGATGACCTCTTGGCGCGGATTGCAACGGAGCATGGACGATGAAGGCGATGGTGCTGGCGGCGGGGCTGGGGACGCGGATGCGGCACCTGACGGTCGATCGCCCAAAGCCGATGGTGTCGGTGCTGGGGCGTACGCTGATCGACCGGACGCTGGACCGGCTGGGCGAGGTCGGAGTCGGGGAAGCGGTCGTGAACCTGCATTACCGGCCAGAGATGCTGCGCGCGCATCTGGCCGGGCGCGATGCGCCGGGGATCGTGTTTTCGGACGAGACCGGGTTGCTGCTGGAGACGGGCGGCGGAGTGGCCAAGGCGCTGCCGATGCTGGGCGATGGTCCGTTCATGGTGGTGAACAGTGACACCGTGTGGATTGGCACGGATGCCTTCGTACCGCTGACAGAGGCATGGGATGCGGAGACGATGGATGCGCTGCTGCTGCTGGTGCCGATGGAGCGGGCAGTGGGGTATTCGCGGGCGGGGGATTTCTCTCTCGATGAGCCGCCCAGCGTCGGCCTCGAGCCGGGGCCTGCCACTACCCGTCCTTTGCCCGAAAAGGCCCCGGCGCGGGGCCGGAGCGGGAAATTGGTACGGCGCGGTGACTCTCCCACTGCTCCCTATGTCTTCACCGGTGCGCAAATCCTCTCCCCTGTCCTCTTCCGCGATGTGCCGGAGGGGCCGTTTTCCCTCAATCTCGTCTGGGATCGGGCAATTGCGGCAGGACGGGCTTTCGGAATCGTGCATCCGGGGGCATGGTGCGACGTGGGAACGCCGGAAGGGCTGGCGGAGGCGGAGGAGGCGCTGGGGTGATGTTCGAGCCGCAGACTTCGTCGTCGGACGGCCCACGGGTCTTCAACATTCCGATGGGCACGGGGTTCGGGATCGCGCTGGCGCGGGGATTGTTCGAGCGCCTGGACGCCGACGATCCACTGGCCCTCGCACGGGTCACGATCTACGCGCCGAACCGGCGAGGGGCGCGAACGATCTCGGACGCGCTGGTGGCCGAGGCGGGGGGCAAGCCGATCCTCGCGCCGCGTGTGCTGACGCTCGGCGATATCGATTCGCCGGACGGGGCGGGGGCGGGCCTGCCACCCGCGATCCATCCGACCGAGCGACTGCTGGCCCTGACGAAGCTGGTGCGGGGCATGGCCGAAGTCGCGCCGCAACTGGTGCAGGAGGCGACGGCGGTGGCACTGGCAGGCGACCTGACGCAATTGCTGGATCAGATCCACGAGGAGCGGTTGTCGCTGGAGGATTTGAACCAGCTTGCGCCGGAGGACCATGCGGAGCATTGGTCGAAGACGCTGATTTTCCTGAACATCCTGCGCGCGGCATGGCCCGCGCATCTGGAAGCCAGGGGCCTGATGGACCCGGTCGCCCGGCGGGCGGCGGTGATCGAGCGGCAGATCGCGCTGTGGGAAGAGAACCCGCCGACCGATCCGGTGATCGTAGCCGGATCGACGGGCAGCAAGGGAATCAGCGCGGAGTTCATGGTGGCGGTCGCGAACCTGCCGCAGGGGGCCGTGATCCTGCCGGGGGTGGACCGGCACAGCGATTTCGAGACGTTTCGGAGCCTGCGCGACGGTGTCGAGCAGACGGGTGAGCCGGACCATCCGCAGGCGGGGCTGTCGCGGTTGATGGAGCGGCTCGGCAGGCGCGAGGGGGCACTGTCGCGGGATGACGTGGACGACTGGGCGGGCGAGCGGGGGAGGCGCGCGCGGTTCCTGAGCGTGGCCATGCGCCCTGCCCCGGTGACGGATAGCTGGCTGGCCGAACGCGAGAAGATCGCGGCGGAAGCCCCGGCGGCGCTGGAGGGCGTGGCGTTGATCGAAACGGAGACGCCGCAAGAGGAGGCGCTGGCGATTGCGGTGGCGATGCGCGAGACGCTGGAGATACCGGGGCGCAGTGTCGCGCTGGTGACGACGGACCGGAACCTCTCGCGGCGGGTGTCGTCGGCACTGCAACGCTGGGGCATCCGGGCGGACGATTCCGGCGGGGTGCCGCTGGGCCTGACGCCGCCGGGGTTGTTCCTGTCGCTGCTGGCGGATGAGGTTTTCTGCGGCGAGCAGGTGTTGACGGGCGATCCGGTGCGGTTCTTGTCGCTGTTGAAGAACCCGCTCTGCAAGCTGAGCTACGGCAAGGCCGAGCATCTGCGCCATGTGCGGCGGGTCGAATTGCTGGCCTTGCGGGCCGACGGGCGCAAGCATCAGCCGACCGGGGCCGATCTGGATGCCATCGAGGTCGTGATGGCCGATTACGAGGCGGTCGAGACGCTGGAATGGCTGGAGAAATTGCGGGGGGTGCTGGAGCCGTTTCATGCCCTGCGCGGGAAGCAGATCGATTTCGGCGAGGCCATCGGGATGCTGCGCGAGACGGCTGAGAAGATGGCGGCGACCGCCGATGGAACGGATGCGCTGTGGGCGCAGGCGAATGGCGAGGCGGCACGGGCGTTCATGGACGATCTGGCCGAACATGCCCATGCCCTCGGGCCGGTGGATTCGGCGGCCGTGCCGATGCTGCTGGGCGGGCTGATGGCGGGCAAGAGCGCCCGTGCGCCCTATGGCCAGCATCCGCGTGTGGCGATCTACGGGACGCTGGAGGCGCGGACGCAGCGGGCCGACCGGATGATCCTCGGCGGTTTGAACGAGAATAGCTGGCCGCGCCTGCCCGATCCCGATCCGTGGATGAGCCGCGCGATGCGGCAGGCTTTCGGGCTGCCCTCGCTGGAGCGGCGGTTGGGGCTGTCGGCGCATGATTTTCAGCAGGCCTTCTCGGCGGATGACGTGATCCTGACCCGTGCGCGCAAGGCCGATGGGGCGCCCACCGTGCCGTCGCGCTGGTTGCAGCGGATGGTCACGCTGCTCGGGGCCGGGGACGGCAAGGGCTATGCCCCGGCTGTGCTGGCGCGGATGAAGGCCGACGGGACGCGGTTCTATCGGATGGCGCTGGGTATGGGTGAGCCTGCGGGTACGGCGAAACCGTGCGAACGGCCCCGCGCTGCACCGCCCGTGGCGATGCGGCCCCGGCGTCTGTCGGTGACGGAGGTGGAGACGCTGATCCGCGACCCTTACGCGATCTATGCCAAGCATGTGCTGAAGTTGCAGCCGCTTGCCTCGCTGGTGCCGGAGCCGGATGCGCGGACGCGCGGGCAGATCATGCACCTGATCGTCGAGACCTTCGTTGAGGCGACGCAGCATTCCTGGCCCGTCGAAGACCCCCGCGCCCTGTTTCAGGAAATCGCCGACGAGACGCTGGAGGCCATCGACGGCTGGCCGAGCTATCAGGCGTTCTACCGCGCCCGTGCCGAGCGGGTCGGGCCATGGTTCGTGGATGGCGAGACGGCGCGGCGCGAAGCGTTGCAGACGCCGATCCTGCTGGAAGCCGATGGCGAGATCGTCTTCGAGGTGCCGGGACTGGGGCCGTTCACCCTGCGCGCGCGGGTGGACCGGATCGACCTGACGGCGGATGCGACCTACACGGTCTATGACTACAAGGGCGCGAGCGGGCCGACGAACGAGCAGGTGCAGGTCGGCTATGCTCAGCAATTGCCCTTGCAGGGGGCCATGGTCGCGGCAGGAGCCTTCGACGTACCCGCGCGGCCCGTGGGGGGCTTGGAATACATCAAGCTGATGGGCGGGGCGACGCCGGGGGCGGAGGTGTCGATCGAGGAGCCGGAGGGGTTGGTCGAGAATGCGTTGGAGCGGCTGACGATGCTGCTGGCGTCCTATGCGCTGGAGGAGCAGGAATACGTGTCGCAGGCGATGCCCGAGACGGTGATCTGGGAGGGGGATTACGACCACCTCGCGCGGGTCGGGGAATGGGAGGGGCGGTGATGGATATGACAACCGGCGCTGCCCCGGATGCGATGCGGCGCGTAGTGCCGCTTCGCTGGTCGCTACGCGCAGTGGCCGGGGCCTCTCTCCGCTCAAGTAGACCCCGGACCAGCAGCGCGTCATTTCATGCCGCGCAGCATCCGGGGCTGCGCTCTCCTTTCACTGCGGGAGCTTCTTCGACATGACCGCTTCCCCCACCACGGACCCCGGCATCCCGCAGGCCGAAGCGTCGGATCCGCAGGCATCCGCATGGGTGACGGCCAATGCGGGGTCGGGGAAGACGAAGGTGCTGATCGACCGGGTGGCAAGGGTGCTGCTCGGACAAGGGGAGGTCGCGCCCGATCCCTCGCGCATCCTGTGTCTGACCTTCACGAAGGCGGCGGCGGCGAACATGCAGAACAAGCTGTTCGCGCAGCTCGGAAGCTGGGCACTGATGGAGGATGACGCCCTTCGCGAAGAATTGCGGAAGCTGGGCGTCTCGGAGGCCGTCAACCTGACGGGGGCGCGAACGCTGTTCGCGCAGGCTCTGGAGACCCCCGGCGGTCTGAAGATTCAGACGATCCATGCATTCTGCGAAAGCCTGTTGCGACGCTTTCCGCTGGAGGCGGG
>ENA-ORXM01000839-ORXM01000839.1-marine-metagenome-genome-assembly--contig:-NODE-839-length-47889-cov-5.878775_pt1 | contig 47889 bp, 47 predicted proteins | sample MGYA00237867_ERZ511480 | MGnify/ENA primary metagenome ERZ511480 (study PRJEB26309, sample SAMN06266103) | marine metagenome | isolation source: Algal blade | place: United Kingdom:Sidmouth, United...
TCTCAATGGCCGGCTCCCGGGTCAAGGGTCCCCGGCGAACCGACACCGAAATCTGGGCTCATGTGGCGTACATCCGAGACGAACTCGGCAGTCCGACCACTCGTGCAGAATACGAAATCTTCAGAGCAGCCAACCCAGGCATGGGTCTTGCGTCCGCCTCGACGCTTCGCGTGCGAACCGGCCGAAGATGGTCCGAGCTTTTCGGTCGGAAGCCGACAGTCGTTCAGGACTGATGTCGATCATCCACCAGCAACTTCGAGATGACCGGCAAGTCGCGGTCTTGGTCACGAAGGAGCTTGCCGTTCTTGCGCGACGCGAGGTCTACGACCTTGATGATCACTAGTCGGAGATCGTTGGCCGGGATCAATGTCATTCGCCGTGCGTCGTAGAGACGGCGCTGCTCTCCTCTCAGAACGTCGGACACTGTGGATCGTTTGTCGAAGTGCGGAACGGCCTCGGTGTGCTGCTTCTCCCAGTATTCGACGACCAAACCGTGAGTCTCGTAGAAGCCATCGACGCGGAGCGGCCGGCGGGTCCCTTTGGCATCTGGGTCTCCCCGCAGCCAGTCGAACCAATGCTCCCGCGCGCATGCTCCCCCGAGGATCACATCGCAAAGGTCGAGCACGTAGTCCTGGTCTTTGCCGCCTCGACGCTTCGTGACGGTTCGTGCTTTTTGGGTGGGCGTGCCGCCTTCGGATGGTTCCTGTGCCGTGAGCTGTTGGATTGCCGCGTTTGCTTCCTGTTCGGTGAAGAGCCATCGGGACCCATTCTCTCGTGTCCTGGGTACACCAGTCGTAGCCGTGCTCGAACAGTCTTTGGGTCGAGCCCCAGCGTGGTGGCGAGATCATCCGGGGTCAGCATCATTGCGACTTGTCTTCCGACGAGCCCTTCGGCTCGTGGGTCTTCCAGATGACAATGTCGAGGATTCGGAGGTCGCTCAAACCCTGCGCTGCTGGCACCCTTCGGCGAAGGTTCTGGACCGCTGCCACGACCTCAGGTGCGTAGTCAGAATACCAACTGAACCAGTAGTGCCCTCTTGTGTACTCAAGTCCCTCCTGAGTGTTGACATCCCAGATCGGGATCAAGTCGGGCAGCTTGGCGTGCATCGGCTTCCCAGCCTTGACTGCGCCCACATCACGAAGCTGCGTGAGAAGCTCATAGAGGTCGTTGGCCGGCGATTCCCACCGGTACAAGTGGTCGTCGAGCGTGAACTTGCGAAGCTGCGTGATCAGGCGTTCCATGCGCTGGCCTCGGTCGGTCAGGATCTGATCTGTTGCTTCGGCCGGGATCTCCACGCTCAGAGCTTTCACTGCGACGATGTCATCGAACACGAACCGAGTCAGGTCCGGGCGGGCCCACTTGTCAAACAACCGTCCGGCGTAGGTCGTCAGGTACTCGACCAGGTGATCGGCCGCATCTTCGCTCGTTGCGTGACTGAGAAGCTCATTGTCGCCCATGCCCCATTGTGAGCGGTTCTCAGATCATCGACAAGCCTTCGATTGTGACGGCCTACGAAAGTTCGAAACCGTGCTTGTCTGCGAGCCCTGAGAAGACCTCGTTGACCGTCGGGAACGCCTCACCAGCCTCGACTCTCTTCTCCAAATCCGTCATCCTCGCCCGACGTACGAGTTCCCGAATCGCGTCAGCCAGTTCGCTTCGGCGATCCGACGGTGCACCGCTAGCGAAGTCGAGGGCGAGCTGTTCAAGGTCTGTCGTGGACATCGTGCGGTGATGCATGACCATTCGCCGGATCCTAGATGACGGACACGAATCGGCACCTCAGGTCACCTGATCAGCGAAACGGGTATGTCCGGTCACGACGTTCGAGCATCCCGCCATTTCGGCAGGGGCCGACCCCTGGCCAGCGCCTCTCTGAGCGACCGGGCCGGTTCACTCGTGAACGATGTCGTGCACCGCTGCTTCGCTGAGACCCAGCACCTCCGCAATTGCGCTGAGCGAGTGGCCATCCTCGGCAGCGCTTCGGATGTATTTGTTGCGGACGCGACGCCTGGCCTCAGCGTCGGCCTCGACTTCGCGCAGCCCTGCTTGCATTCCGACGAGGACATCGAGGGCTGAGGGGTCGCCTAGATTCGTTGAGTTCGTTTGGGAGCTGCCCCTTACGACCGGTTTGTCAGCGATGCCGAACACAGTCCTGACCCAGTCCCGCGCCGTGTGAACTGCGGTGCCTTGACGATCCCAGTGCTCGTCCCATGCGGTGTCGTGAGCAATCGTGAGCCGATCTTCGTAAATGTGTTTGGCTCGGATAAGCGCCCCGCAGACAACGGCTTCAAACCCGGATCCGTTGGTGGCGACCGAGTACAAACCCTGGCTCTGGTCGAGGATTCCTGCTTTGCGCATCGGAGCCCAGACTTCAGCCATGTCGGCTTCGTTTTCGCTGATCAGTTTCGGCCATTCGAGGAGTCCGGCGTCAAGACCGACAGCGGGGCGAAGAACGATTCGTTCTTCGGAGACTTCAGAGCCTGCACGGTCAACGAGATCTTCGGTGTAGCGGAACGCATCGAGCATCAGATCAAGGTCGTCTCGGAAATGGCCGAACTTCTTCGCGTCCTCGTTGCTCGATGTGCGAGTCCACTCCTGCCGCATTGCATGAACTTACCGGGGTGCGCTCCGGTCAATTCGGATCGGCCGTATTCGTCAAACTACGCAGGCGAGTATTCCGTCCAGGTCCGGATCCTTCTCTAGCTTGGAGAAGAAGCGGATGAGATCCTCCACGCACCAATCCCCAGACGGGGGCTGGAGCCCTGGAAGGAGCCAATGGAGGTTGTCGTTGCCGGTGAGAGCAGTGAAGTGGAAGTGAGGACCCCGAGTGAGATCTTGGTCGTACCGCACGAAGCTGGTGGCTTCCTGCTCTCCGACGCGAGTCACGTCAAGCCCGACCGAGAGGTCGTACAACGCCGTGCCACCGCTGCCATCATCAAAGAAGCGACAGTTGGCGTGCAATTCGATGAGCGCCACGGCGCTATCAAGAACCGGCTTCGGATGAAGTCTCACCAAGATCTTGCCATCTGAGTCTGCCTCGACTTTCGTCGACACTGCTGTGTGCCCCTCCGCCCTCGCTGCCTTGCACATTTCTTTGCCTCTTGCCTCAGCGACTGCCTTCGGGCGCTTCGTTTTTTGCTTAGCCAACCCGATCAGCCTCCGAAGAGCTAGTGGCACGCTTGATACCGAGAGCGTTCATGATGTAGCAGTCGGCATCGGTCATCGCATCAGCAAACTTCTTCAAGCTTTCTCGGTCGCGTGGCCGACGACGAGAACTAGCGATTGCTCTCGCACAGTGATCGAGGCCCTGCAACAACTCATCGGCAAGCTCAGGGAACGGCAGGCCTTCGAGTTGCCCGACAAACAGCTGAGCGGCTCCTCCCTTCTTGGGCGTGCCGACAGTCAACAACAGTCGCTGGTAGGTCGGTGTGTTAAGGATCAGCTCAAGGCGTCTCAAGGTCAAGCGGGGGTGAGTCGGAACGAGTGCAACTGCTCCGCCCGTTCCCTTGAGTGGCATCCACTCCCCCTCAGCGTCGGCGACGGCTGGGAAGCGCTGTCCAACGCTGGGAATGAGAACCTTCTTACCTTGCAGTCTGTCCGTTTGCCCTCGCTGTCGGTTCGTCGGGACTCCCCCTAGCTGCTCAACAATTGAGTCTGAAGCCAGATCGTCGTGTTGCGGAACGAACACCCACTCGTTTGACGAAAGGTGGAATGGGCTAAACGCCCTCGGCCGGGCAACCCTAAACACCAAAGAGCGTGGAATCTCAACACGTTCGTCAATCTTGGCTACATGGGCAACGATCGAGGTTTCGTCGACGTGGATGGGCTCGTCGTACACGAACCGATCATTGTCACCGGTTTGAGTGCCATGGAGGACGTCGACAAACTCTGAAAGTGGCCCAGATGACTTCATCTGTTCGATCTCGATGTCAAGAAGCAGCTTGCCAACGCTCCACGACGAGGAGTCGAGAACGTCTAGCGACACTTGCGTTCGGATCATCGGAGCGTCGCTCCGCGTGGCTTCTGCCAAGGCCTCATCAAGCAACAGCTCCGCTGGCAGGAACGGATCTGACGGTCGAGCGACCGCGCAGGTAGCCACTTGGGACCCGCTAGCCCCGAGAACCACCGAAGTCACATATGCGGCGGCGTCGAACATTTGGACCGACTCGAAGTCGGTCATGCTCAGGACTGGACGCTTGCTTAGAACAAGCTCCCGGACGCTCGCCCCGGCTTGCCCGCCAAGACTGCTCTGAGGGAGAACAAGTCCAGCAAACCCGTCTGTGTCTAGAATCCTGAGGGTCTCGGCGACGAAAAGGTCGGCGACGTCGATGCCCCATGCACTCACCTCTGGGTACCTCCCACGAGCCTCTTTCAGGTAGTGAGCGCGCTGGTTTTGAGAGATGAAGGGTGGGTTAACCAGCACCACGTCGATCCGATTCGACAGACTCTTCCAATCAAAGTTGTCGATCGAGTCGCCAACAACGATCGTGTCTTCTAGCTCCGGGAGCTTGCTAGAAAACCTTCCAACCTCCAACAGATGTGCTTTGGCTAGCAGAACAGCAGCCTCATCGATATCGACCCCCCGAAGGCTTCGCAGGAGGATCCGTCGGCGCAATTCTTCGTCGTCCTCAGCAGCAAAGTGCTCAATCAATAGCTCGAACGCTGCTGCAAGGAACGCTCCGCTACCGCATGCCGGATCCAGAACTGTGACCGACTCGGGTACTTGCGGTTCGTTCTCGGCGAGCCAACCGCCAAGAGTCTCTTCGGTGAGACGAACAGCCAGGCTTTGCGGGGTGTAGTAGGATCCGTTCCGCTTCCTCTCGTCAACAGATTGGGCGAGGGCGTGAAGCTGCCCCTCAGCCTGGATCATCTGCGGAACGTCCGAAAGATAGGCCTGGTATAGACGACCAGCAAGGTCGTGTCGGGCCAATGACAAGTTCGTCTGAAAGCCTTCGTAAGGACGCACCCAACTGGTGAGCAGGTCTTTGAGCGCCTGATCGGGGACGTCGAAAACCGCCATCGCTGGTCGTTCGAAGAACCGTGAGTCGAAAACCTCGGTGTACTCGTCGACTAGCTCCCCGAGCGCGAGAACTACGTCAGGCTGTTCAAAGCACGCTTCCAGCCGCCCACTCCTTCGGCGGTCCTCTGTCACCTTGATAAAGAACAAGCGATGAAACAGCTGGAGAAACTCGAAATCTCGAACTGCGGGGTCATGACCGGCATTGTGAGCGCTGTCGGCGAGACGCGTCCGCATTGTCGCCAACGATTGGCCAAGGGCATGCGGTAGTGCGAGTCGCACGTGCTTCTGACGAGGAAGAACTTCGACGGCCGTAGCGACTACGAAGCGGGCTAGTTCGAAGATCTCTCTGGGGGATTCAGCATCCGCTTCTGCGATGCTTTTCGCTCCGCTCGACAGGGTGTCGACGAGCCGAATTCGGCGATGCTCATTGGCAACGAACAACGACAACCCAGACTCAGAGCTGTATCCCTCTGCGAGAGCGTCTACACCTTGCGCCCTCGTGGAAATGGAGACGGGACGACTGCCCCCGACCTCAAGCACCTTGATATCGCTGCTCAGCGCACTGATTCGCTTCTCCGGCCACCCGACGTTGATCAGAAGGTCGGCAAAACCACCGATCGGCACTTCCGACTCGGCGAGCGATCGCGCAACATCCAGGCCTCCCAGGGTGGTTGACATCTTCAGAACCTAGGCGATCCGAAACTGGCGGCGTGCGATGAGCGGTTTTCCAACGATGGCTGTTTGCGAAGGGAACTTGCAGGCTGAGTGGCACTCGACATCGTCTCCATAGCAAGAACTATGCCGGACTGAGTCGATGGGACGGCCGCGTGAGCCGTCAGCTTGCTAGACAAGTTCGCGGAACCTGTCGGCCATCAACTGCAACAGCAGCCTCTTCCATCCCTTGATCAGCTCAGAAGCAACCCTGAATCGGCCCTACGGTCAACATCACCACTGCGAGGACTCCGCCTGCTGCAGCACGCTCCGAGAAACCTCGCTGCGGCCCTACCCAAGAACGTCTCCCTCCAGTCCTTCCAACACGTCTCACCGCTCGAACCAGCCGTCATCTAGAACTCAAGCTCGGGAAGCGACTCAACGATCTCAACGGTCCGCACCGAAACGGTGACGACCCGTTTGATCAGATCGATGATGTACCTGGGTTCGCCACGCTCAAGGCCCCACTGATTCGGATCGTTCACGATCCCGGAGTCCTTGTCCGTCTTCACGAAATACCGATCGACCAGCCAATCGATGGCAGAGCGAGTGCCGAGATCGTACTTCTGCGCTTTCGGCGGGATTCCTGCGAGCGTCAGGTGATCGTTGTATTTCAAACGCGTCTTGTCGGCGACCTTCTTGCCCAGCTTCTCATCGAGCACCATCGGGTACGTCATCTTCTTGTCGACTAACAGCAGCGATGGGGTCTCCGCAGGGTCGCCAACCCATTCTTCCAAGAGTGGATACGGCTCGACGTCCTCGTAGTCGATGTGGAGAGCTAGCAGTTCCCTCCCGGCATCTGCGAACGCATCGAACGCTTCCCGATCCGCTGGCACGGGCACCCGTGGCCGCTCCTTCTTGAAATTCGCTTCGAACGCGAATCTCAGAGATTGCGAATGCAGGACCCCGTAGACGTAGCTGAACACGTCGTCGTCGGTGACAGGTCGGCCAACCGCCGCAGCTATTCGGGCCACCGCTTCCGGCCTTAGATTCGACGCACGTCCCGGTTCGAGAAGGTCGAGGGTGAGATCTTCGCCAGGATCTGGATATCGCCAACGGCAAAGCACTGAGGTCGCGTCTGAACCGATGAGGTGCAGACATGGCGTCACGTCGGTTGCAACGACTCCGAACGGCGATCTAGAACCAGGCTGGACGATGGCGATTCCCGGGTTCCTGTCCTCTCGCTCAGGGAGGAGAGCAGGTAGCCGTCCAATCGTCCGAACCAGAGCTGGGTCGAAGGCGCAGTTCAACTTGAAGAACGGCCGGTAAAGGCTGACTCGCACCATGTCGGTGGTGAACGCGTTCTCCAAGCCCGCGGCCAACCGATCAAAGTCGGTGTAGTTCCAAGCGAATTTCGATGGGTCGGCCTCCACGAAGTGCCGGGCGCGTTCTGATCGCCGCTTCAACGTCTCCATTCTGTCGTGAGGAACAGACTCTTGGAAACGGACTAGTTCGCTGTTGTAGTGCTCGACCATCGCAGCGACGTTCTCCTCTACAACCGACACAGATGCGTTGTAGACCCACGCGTCACGATTTGTCTTGAGCCCGTTAGGAGCTTCCACGAAGAGCCCGTCACCACCCGTCAGAGGCAAGAGACGGTCGAAATCGTCCCTGCGCTGATTCAACCAGTCACCGGATGAGTTCGGGACAATCTCGACCCAGGGACCGGAGTCAAGGTCAGCGTTGTTGACGATCTCAAGCTTCTGCTCCGCTGAGAGATAGTCCCCGACATCTCGGTATCTGATCTCGGTCGTTGACTGAGCGCTGCCTTTCGGCAACTTGACAAGGAGTGCGATCGCTACCGTGTTCCTCGATCCCTGACCAAAGACCTTCCCGCCTTCTCGTCTGACACGTTCACCACTCCCACGTGTATTGCCACGGAGGTTGAAGACGTAGATGTGGTCGAACTCCTCCGCAAGGCTCCTCCGAATACCGACTCCAGACTTGCTATCCAGCCAGCCTCCGTTGGTAACGAAACCAACCACGCCCCCGCCTTCTGAAACGCCTACGCGGTTGCTGGCCCACCTGATGGCTCTGACGTACGAGTCGTAGAGGGACCCTCCTTTACTGCCACCAGACTTCGCGGAGTAGGACTTCTCAATCGCCGCATCAAGCGCTTCGTACTTCACGTTTTCGTTGGCGTCGCCCTGAGAAGCCTGGCCGACGGAGTACGGAGGATTACCGATGATGACCCGGATGTCCTGAGCGAGTTGATTCGATGCACGCTCGTTGTTTCGCGGGAATACACCGAGGTCGAGCTTTTCACGCTGCTCTGTCATCTGGAAGGTGTCGGCCAGAACGATTCCTTCGAACGGTTGGTAGCCGGACTCTCGGACTAGACCGTGAAACGCCGTTTCGATGTTTATCGAGGCGATGTAGTACGCCAACAACAAGATCTCGTTGGCGTGGATTTCTGTTCGATACTTGCTTACCAATTGCTCACCCTCACCGAGCAGTCCACACTGCAAGAGCCGAGAGATGAATGTTCCAGTCCCTGCAAAGGGGTCCAAGAGTTGGACCCCTCGGTCAGCGAGGCTTGCTCCGTCGAAATGGCGCCCCAGCACGTCGTTCACGCTTCGGTTGATGAAGTCAACAATCTCTACTGGCGTGTAGACGATGCCGAGAGACTCCGCTGTCTTCGGCAGAGCCTTTCGGAAGAATTTCTCATACAACTCGGTGATGACGCGTTGCCTGCCCTCAGCCGTTTCGATTCCCCCGATGAGCATTCGGATGTGGTTGTAGAAGCCTTCAAGCGTTGCTGTTTCCGACCCGAGATTGATGCCGTCAAGGGTCTCGATCATCGTTTGCATCACCTGACTGACGGGGTTGAGTCGCGTGAACTCATCGGAGCCGAACAAGGCCTCGAAGACCGGCCTAGTGATCAAGTGTTGACTGAGCATCCCAATCGCGTCATCTTTGGTGACGCCATCGTTCAGGTTGTTCCTGAGCGCTACAAGGAACTCATCGAATCGCTCTACAGCCTCCGGGTTTTGGTCAGGGTGATCGAGGAGTGTCCGGATTCTCGTTTCTTGAGCGTCGGCGATTGCTTTGATGTCGCCGGCCCAGGTCTCCATGTATCGGCGGTCGCCAACCTTTTCGACGATCCGGGCGTACAGGGCTGACCGCCATTCGCCCAGGTCAGGGATGGTGAGTTGCGTGGTTTCGCTTCGTTCAGCGGTAGTCGTGACGCCCGGCTCGTCCGGGTCGTCGCCGCCTTCGACCCCGATGCCAATGACTTCGATCTGGGACGAAGAATCGTTGATGTCGATCTTGTTGATCTCTGCGGCGAGGCGTTCGTCGTGTGACCGGAGCGCTTGAAGAACTTGCCAAACAACCCGGTATCGCTTGTTGTCTCGGAGCGCGTCCTGCGGGGCTACTCCTGCTGGCACGCCGATAGGGAGGATGACGTAGCCGAATTCCTTGCCTTCGGCGAGACGCATCACTCGACCGACTGCCTGTACGACGTCGACGATGCTTTGGCGAGGTTGAAGGAAGAGAATGGCATCTAGGGCTGGAACGTCGACGCCTTCAGTGAGGCACTTTGCGTTCGACAGGACTCGGCAGACCTGTTGTCCGGGTGGTTCTTCGAGCCAGGCGATTGCTTCTGATCGCACCTTGACATTGGTTTTGCCGTCGACGTGGTCGGTTTCGATTCGGACAGCGTTGCTGTCGGCTCGATCCTGCAGGGTGTCGTTGACGATTTCGGGGAAGGCCTTGGTGAACGCCTTCGATTGCTTGATCGTGGAAGAGAACGCGACGGCTCGTTGCATGGGGTTGGTGTCGCCTTCGAACTGCGGGCCGCGCTTTGAGAGCCCGTGCCAGCAACCCACCATTCGGGCGACGTCGTCGAGTTTCACCTCGCCATCTTCTCGGGCCAGTTGCCGCTGGAACGCCCCAGAAACACTCTCCTCGTCGACTGCCAGGACGAGCACCTTGTAGTCGGTCAAGAGCTTTTGGGCGACCGCTTCTCCGAAGGGCAGCTCGTGGAAGATCTCGCCGAAGACAGTCTCGTCATCCATGCTTGCGACGATGACGTCAGCGCTGGCTGCTTTCGCTTTGGTTTGATCGCCGTAGACCCGTGGCGTGGCGGTCATATAGAGCCGCTTTTTCGATGAGACGAACTCGTTCTGGTGGACTTTGGTGAACACCGATTGGTCGTCGATCTCTTTGAACGCGCCGGTCGTTCTGTGTGCTTCGTCGCAGATGATCAGATCGAACTCGCCGACGCCAGCCGCCTGGCATGCGGTGATCACGTCGATCGACTGATACGTCGAGAAGACCACGGTCATCTTCTCGACGGACGCTCGGGCATGCATGGCTCCCAGCAATGACTCAGGGTTGGTCGACGCTGGGAACGCCAGGTCGTTGACGTTCATGTCCTCGCTCTTGGTGCGCTGACCTGCTCGGATGTCTGAGCACACTGCGAATGTTGCGAGCGGGACGACGGCGTCGTTAGCCCAGGACTTCACCGCTTGGGAAAGCAGGTTGATCGAAGGGACCAAGAACAAGACTGACCCGCCAGCTCCGACCTGGGATTCGGCGAGACGCAGCGAGGTGAAGGTCTTGCCTGTGCCACAGGCCATCACGAGTTGACCGCGGTTGTTCAGCTCGAACCCTTCTTCGACGGCAAGAACGGCTTTCTCCTGGTGGGGTCGCAGCTGTTTCGCGTCGACCAGGTTGAGACGGTTCGGTTCGTCGAGGCGGAACTGGTCCCAGTCGATCCGGGACTCCTCAAAATCAGCGACCCGCCAGATCCGGACGTCCTTGCCGTTGTTGTCGAGGTTGGGTTGGACGTTCTTCGATTCCTTACCGGCGGTCGAGACAAGCAGGCCTGAGGTGAACTCGGGTTGGCCGAGCATGCCGACGAACGTCGACACGTGACCCCAGTCCAGCGTGGCGGACGGCGCGTAGAACTTGCATTGGATGGCAACAAGGTTCCCGGAGCCGACCTCTCGGGCGACAAGGTCCACACCTGTGTCAGCTCGACCGTTCCGGCCGGGCCAGTCCATCCAGGACCAGACAGCGTCGAAGCGTTCAGTCCAGAGCGGGTCAGCTTGGAAGTACGCCTCGCAGAACTCCTCGAACCGTCTGCCCTTCGCTGTACGCGTCTTCGCCGACTCCTCAAATTGATCCAGCAACTGTCGAAACGTCGTCACCCGTGTGCTCCTCTGCGGCCGAACCCAGAAAGTAGTGCCGCTCCGCTGCGAACCGTCACATGCCTCACTCGGATAAGCCGGACCATTCGGTCCGGCGCCTCAGTTCCGAACTCGTACGGCCGACATCAATCACATATCAGCAGGGTGATGAATCAACAATCATCAGCTCTGATCGACGACGGTCCTCTACGAGAGCCGAGAAGGCGGTATGTGCACGTGGCCGCGATCGGCGAACCAAGACGAAGACGGACAGATGTACGCCTGCCTCTTGTTGTGATGCCCGAAACAGCAGAGTCGCCGTCTTCTTGGCTGTCTCGCCTCGCCGACCTGCTATCGGTGGCCCCGAGTTGGCTTCTCGACAGCGTCGGGACCGGCGCACGAACGGGTCCCGATTCCGGATGGCGTGTTGGGTTCAACTCTGAACAGACGGCGGCTCTAAGCGATCTGACCGGCATCGACGCCGCCTCGATAGCGGCGTTGGGCGTTCCAGACGTTCCCGTTTTCAGCGATCTGCCGTCGGATCTATCCGACCGACATCGTTGGCTTGGGTCATCTTGGGTCAGAAGCGGTTGGAGCACTGCGTTCTGCCCTGCCTGCCTCGCCGACAATCCCGTGTGGCCGTCGTCGTGGATGTCGATGTTCGATGTCGTGTGTTCCACTCATGAGTGCTGGCTGGAAGCTGCGTGCGTTGACTGTGGGCGGCGCCCCGGGCTCCGCACCATCTACCTCGGCAACAGTTGCGTGTGTGGTCGAGCCTTCGCAGGCGATGTTGAGCAAGCACCGGACCTGTTGGAGCTACCTGAGTTCCTGAACCGAATCGGTTCCGACGGCGACCTGGAATTGTCGTTCGCCAAGTTCGGCACGTACGCCGATTTGGTCGCACAGTCAGCAACGATCGAGTCGGCTTCCGCTCTTCCCACCGGTTGCGAACAGGCTTGGGCCGCAGTGATTACTGACCGCGATGCTTCTTCCTTCAAGCTCAAACGAGCACTCGAAGACCCGAAAGCCATGGCAGCGATCGGCCTGTTGCTCGCCGACCTTTACCTAGCCGAGACAGCAGCCGACCAATGACATCGAAGCGGCGCGGTGACTGGGCGGAAATCGAGTGGATCGATGGCGAAGGCGAGTCTCAGATGTGGCGGATCAGCCGGTCAGCGACGTTGCCAGCGCTCGGCCATGCACAGCCGATCCTGATCTCCGGCCGAGCGAAGCACCAGAACCACATCCCGGGCTCCTGGTACTCCTACTCCACCGCAAAACACATCCCGTACTTCTCGCAACTGGAACGCCGCTGGCTTCTCATGACGGAGTTCGACTTCGACATTGCTGCGATTGTCTCCCAGCCATTTCGTGTCCACGTCCACGAAGCAGACAGCCGGGTCCTCGGCTACGTCCCGGACTTCCTCGTGATTGAGACCAGCGGCGACATGACAGCGTTGGAAGTCAAGCCCGAACGTTTCGACGACGAGCAGAACCAGCGACGAGTACAGATGTCGACGCCGCATCTGTTGGAGTGCGGGATCGACCTGCAGATCGTTCATGAGCCTGACCCGCAGACGCTACGTAACGTCGAGTTCTTGTCGCATTTCCGGCGTCCCAACCTCAACGTCGTGAAGTACCGATCCGCAATTCAAGAACTGGCGACGAACGAGGTGGCTCTGTCGGAGATTTTCGGCAGCATCGGACCCGAGGTAGTTGTACGGCCAGCGGTCTTCCACATGTTGTGGCACCGCGAACTCGAAGTAGACGTCGCTGCTCCCCTGTCGCAGACCAGTGTTGTTCGATCGAAGCGGCAGCTCACCGCTGCGGCGCCATGACCGACACGCTGAACCGTCTCCGAGTTGGGGACTGGGTGTCCTACGAAGGCGTCGATTGGGAGGTCGTGCAATACGACCAGCGCGGCGTCGTCCTCGACAGCGCGCTGCGGGGCACGATGGCTGTCACCGTCCGTCGCCTGTGCTTGGACGAGTCATTCGAGAACCTCTCCAACGACGCCCCGACACACGAAGCTGTCGTCAATGACTTCGGAGGTATTTACCAGCTGCTGCCTGACGACGCCAAGGCAGTAGCTGGTGAGCGACTCCGGGTGGTCAACACAGCGCTTTACGGCCACCCCGAAGGCAAGGACACCATCGAGGACTGCGAGGCCAGGTTCGATCCAGCCTCGACCTCATTGACTGAACGGATCGCTCTTCTCGCAGCAGACCGAGCAGCCGAATCGGGCAAGAAGATCGAAAGCGAGATCCGAAAGATCAACCGGTGGCAACTCAGCTACAAGAAGGACGGACTCGCAGCTCTCGTAGACGCCCGCCATCTCAAAGTCCTGAACCCGCTCGATGCCATTCCCAGGAAAGTTGTGGACGCGTCGTACAAGGTGGCCGCTCGTGACCTGCAGAATGCTTCGACGCTGAACCGGACCGTGTTCAAAGGACTCGTTCAGGAACAGCTCGACCGGACCGTCAACCGTGGCGCATCCGAAGAAAAGGTCATCAATCTTCCTCCCGACTCGACCTGGAACCGGTGGGTGCGCACGATGGGGCGGGGCGAGTACTGGTTCGCTGATGCAACATCACGCCGAGAGAACGACCGAAGCACCCGCAAAAACAAGCGGTTCCATCAGTTCCAAGCCACCCACGCCGGGCAACTCATCGAGATGGACTCCTCGGGCCTCAACGTGTTGCTGCGAGACGAAGAAGGCCGAACGCAAACGCTCGACATCACCGTCGCGTTCGACGTTCGCACCTCCGCCATCCTCGGATACACCCTCCAAACAACAGCGAAAGGCGTCGATCACGCCTTGTTGCTCGCCGACATCATTCGGCCGCTCGTCACCGTTGCCGACAGTGAGCACCTCGACGTTCACCGACAAACTCTCGCCGCTGGCCTGAACTTCGAGCTGAGCAAAACCGAGCCGTTCCATCCGCTCGTCGTGCCCGAAACCATCGTGATCGACAACGGGCTGGACTACACGAGCAAAGTCGTGACCGAGGCATGCCGGATCCTTGGCATTTCGGTACGCAACGCCCGCAAAGCCAAAGGCAACGACAAAGGCCACGTCGAGCGATTCTTCAAAACACTCGACAACAGGCTCCTGCAATACCTCGGCTCTGGCTATCGAGGAAGAAGCGTCGCCAAACGCGGCAAAGACATCGAAGCCGACATGACGCTCGATGAGTTCCGAGTCATCCTCGACGAGTTCTTCTTCCACGTGTGGCCGGACGAGCCCGGAAAGGGTCGGCGCCAGGACTCCACCCCGAGGAAGGATCGTACGCCGCGTCAGATGTATTTCGAGTCCGTTGCCCGCACCGGCATCGCCCTCCTCCCCGACCACCCGAACCTGCACCTGCAGCTACTTCCGGTTGAAGAGCGAGCGATCACCCATCAAGGCGTCGAGTTGAGGAAGTTGTTCTACGATTGCGACGAGCTGAACTCCTTCCGGGGCCGGTCGGTGTCGCGCCGGTCCGGTTCGAAACCGCACCGCTGGCCGTTCCACTACGACCCTCGGGACCTGCGACAGATTCACTTCTGCGACCCAGACACCGGCGACTGGATCACCATCCCGTGGAAAAAGCTCGACCAAGCCACCGTCGCACCGTTCTCAGAAACGACCCTCAAGTACGTGACCGGCCACGAGGACTTTGTTCTCGACGACGTGCTCGACGACATCCTGCGCCTGCAAAACAGTCGGCTCGACCCCAAGACCGCCCGGTCGAACCCGGCTGTCAAAGACGCCGTCAACGCACGAGCCGACAGCGACTCTCAAGATCCAGAACAAGATCCAGACGAACCCGACGCCGACTCCGACTCCGACTCAGCCGAGTCGACGCCCAGACCAGTCGGGCACATCCCACTCGCATACATGGAGGACTAATGACCACCCAGACCGCATCTACCCCCGTCAATGGCGACGAAGTCGGCACCATCATCAACTACGAAGACTGGAAACAGTTCGTCCGCGTCGAACGCCCCGAGGCTCCGAAACGGATGACCGTTGCGAAGTACAGCAAGCTCACAGAGATCGAACAGGAGGACTACAACTACGCCAGAGGCGAACACCACCGCCAAATCTGCTGGGTCAACACTCCCGCAAGCGCCAAGTTCGCTGAGAAGCTCGACGACCGCCTCTACCTGAACCGCGGCTCCACACCCAAGGCACAGGCCTCAATGGGCATCATCGTTTCCGGCCCGTCAACAGCCGGGAAGACATCAGTCATCACCCAACGACTTCGAAGCTACGAACGTTCGCTGCGACGCCGAGAGCCCGAGACGTTCGACAACCTCGAATGCGAACGCATCCCAATCCTGTACCTCCAGGTCCCGTCCCCCTGCACTCCCAAAACCATCACTCAAAGTGCCTTGGCCTACCTCGGTCTACCCACAACCGGGTCGACGGAAATCGTGACCCAGCGCCTTGCCGAAAGCGCCCGCCGACTTCGCGTCGAGATCATTGTGTTCGACGACATCCATTTCATGGACACCAGCGCTAGCGGGACCGCAGCGGACAACCATGCGAAGAACCTGATCTCCAGAATCCGAGCCGTACCCATCTTCGCTGGCATCGGACTCGGCGACCACAACTTCTTCAACGGCGACAACACCGGACAGAACGCAAATCGGCACTCCAAGGTCCACATCGAACACATCGACCTCGATGAAAGTTGTACAGACGGCACCTCCAGATATCGAGTGTGGGACCAAATCGTCAAAACCTTTGAAGGCGCCATGGTGCTCCTTCGCCAGAAGGACACAGATCTCACCAACATGGCGGACTACCTGCACAACCGGACCGACGGCAACCTCGGGTCACTCGCAGAGCTGCTAGCAATCGGAGCGAAACGCGCGATCTCAAACGGCGACGAGCGCCTCAGCATCGAACTGCTCGACCGAATCGAGATCGATGGTGCAGCGCAAGAGAGGTACAACAACAACAAGAAATCCGACAAGGGCCAGAAGAAGTAGAAGGTGGCCGTGCGCCCCCGGGTCCCCCTTCACCCCGAACTCAGTTCGGACGAATCGATCGTTTCGTGGATCAAGCGGTACGCCACCCTCCTTGACTGCACCGAATCAGAACTCGTCGAGCATCTCATCGACACGAGCGACACACGCCAGTTCTCACGCTGGCACGGAGCCGCTGCACAACCAGAACACCTGGACTCCATAGCCGACCGGACCGGCATCTGCGTCGAGAAACTCGTCCAAGCCACGACCGCGGGCAGGTACCCCGGCCTGCCCGCCATGACGACAGTTGTAGAGCGGCACCAGGTTGGCAAGACCCTTCGCGACCACCTGCCATGGACCCACCTCACCGGCACCAGGGTTTGCCCCAGATGTGTCGAAGAGACGGGCCAACTCAAAGTCTGGTGGCAAACCAAACTCGCCGCCGTCTGCCCAACCCACCAGACCCTCCTCAGCGAAACCTGCCCAACCTGCGAATCCCGATGGAACACCAACGGGAGAGGCGAGTCCCGGACGCTCAGCAGACTCCCGAACCAGCCGCTCTCGACCTGCGGCCGCCGAGGCCGCACCGAAAGCTGTGCACAAACCACCTCAACGCTTGCGGTCGTCACAGCTCCGCCTGCGACGATCGAGGCTCAAGAATGGCTACTCAGACAGATCGAATCGCCAAAGCCAACGATCGCTGGCGAGGAAGTCACGCTCATCGAGTTGGGCCTCGCCATGCAGTGCATCTGGCAGCATGCAGCCGGCTGGGGACCGCTGCTCGGAGCTAGCGAACTTGCACACGCTGGACATCGCCAAATCGAACACGACGGCACCACGATCGGCGGCGCTCCTGCGAGCGTCGCCGAAGCATCGTTGGCAATCGAAACCGCACACGCCCTGCTCGGAGCGAAGGGAATCGAAACCGCAAGCGACCTCGCCCGGCAGTCGTGGAACTACGAGAACACATGGCTCGATCGAAACCAACGCAAACGTCTCGCTAAGCCAGCTGCGCTCCAACCCATCTGGGACGCCACCCGACATCGACAACACAGAACCCAGTACCTCGGCATCGATCATCGGAACCGGACCGATATCGATCCGAGCTGCATTCCCCAGATGCTGCCAGCTGATCTGAGCGCCGAACTCGTCGAACTCGGCAAGCCCGCCTCCGAACTCAGAACACGAATGGCCGCATCACTCATCATCACCAAGACAGCAACCGGAGAACCCTGGGACAGCTGCGCAGACCTCCTCGGTTACGACAACCGGATCAGCTCCGCCGCAAGATTTGCCAACGACCTTCTCAACCCTGAAGACCAGAAGGAAGTTTGGAGACTTCTCGGCATCGCTGCTGATGACTTAGCTGGAAGATCTACCAACTACAGGAACCGCGAAGCTGAGGCTGGCACCTTCGAAGCCCCGACAGATGAAGAGTGGAGTGGGTTTAAGCGGCCGCCGGGCAAACGACTCCCCCACGAATGGCGACGATGGGTCCCGGTCATGAGATGGGAACAGCACGCATCAAGCCCGTGGACTTGGTCAACCCACTGGCCAACGCACATTCGAGCGGCGGGAGAGAAGTACAAGCGGGCGAAAGCCGGATTGCAAGTTGCCATCCAAGACTCAACCTGTCGCTAGCCGACAAATGACCGGCTTCAGACAAGCCGGGGTTCGGAGCGATTGACCATCTCACCTCGCCAGCGACGCAACGGAGAACCGATCCCATCACTCCGCCACAATTCCGAGAAGCTCCGTCTCGACACCTCGTGTGCACGAATCAGAACGGCAAGACCGCAGCCCGAAGTCTCTCCGAAACGATGCCGCTTGATCGAGAGCCGATCGATGGAGTAGACCCACACATGGGACGAAAAGGCGCCAAGAGCGTGAAAGCAAAGGCCGTGGAATTCCTAACTCCGATTCGGAGGATCTTTGCGATTGCCCGCAAGAGCTGGACAGACACCTTCTGGATTGCTGTCTCAGCTTCAGTCGCCCTGGGCGGTCTTGAGCTTCACGACCGAGGGTGGGGCTTCCTGGCAAACCTCACAACAGTGCTCGGGGCCGTCATGTTCACCCTGCTGTCCGTTCGAGTCGCATGGGCCTTCAGCTCCGACGGCCTGCTACACCGAGAGCAGCGGCTGGCAGCCCAAAGCGCCATGAAGGCGATTCTCTCCCGACCCGACATCCACAACCTCAGAATCGTGATGGTTCTTCCCGGCTTCTGGTTCGACAAGGAACTGGAACTCTCAGTCGGCGAGAAGCTCAAGGAAGAAGGGGAAGGGGCTCGGCAGATGGGCGTCGAGAAGCTCAGAAAGAAGAAGGGGTCAACACGGTTGGCGAAACACTTCTGGAACTCCCAGAAGAGCACGGGAGTCTTCGAAGGAGATCTCGTTGTGTCGAGAGACGTCTACCTGGCGAACGACCTGAAGATGCTTGCCGCTCAGGCCGGTCTGGACCCCGACGACGTGAGTCTCATCACCGACACTCGACTCATGACCTACGCAGTCGGCGACAGACTCCACTCACACAAAAACACTATGGACGGAATCAAGAAGGTCGATCACGTCATCCTCATTGGCAGCAGATCCAACCTCTTGACGACTCGAATCATGCAACGGTTCGGCGTCCTAGTAACGAGATCAAGCGAGGATTGCCAAGACGCAATCCAGATCAACAAGACGGCCACGAACGAGCCAGAGAACTTCAGAGAGATCGATGACTCACTCGCCTACATCGCCCACATCAAGTTCAAGGACGTGCCCGCAACTGTTCTTGCTGGCGTCGACAGCATCGGGACGGCACGACTTGGCGACCTGCTGCGCCGAAGAGATGTGCACCCCACGCTCGAAGACACACTCGACCAGATAACAGCTCAACCTCTCTCACAACCCGACAGACTGACAATGTCAGTGCTCCGAGTGCCTCCGGCAGGCAAGCGTCACGACGGTATCTGGTCTCGAAAGTCTGAGCCGGTCGAAATTTCGTATGACGGGAACCTCCTCACCACGAACTTCGTCGACTTCATGCAGGAGCCCGGCGAACCGATCGACCTACGTGACACCACAGCTGACACCTCAACTTCAGACAGCCAGCCAGACTTGACTCCACCGGCCTAGCCAATGCGTCCCGTCACCTCGATAGTGGTCACAGTCGACTTGCGTGCTCGATCGAGCTAACAACCGACGCAAATCCTGGCGCAGCGTGACCAACAGCGGGCAGGGTGTCAGGGGAGAGAGCAACGCTCTTGTCAGTCTCGTCCGGGGATTCAAGACCTCACGTACACAAACTCCTTCCTCTACAGCCAGATCGGGGTGGGTGAGCCTTCGGCGTCACGGAGACGATCTCTGCAGCCGGCTTTTAGAGGCCGAGGAGAGCACCTTCGACTGGCACGGATTTGACACGCAATATGATCGCGAGGGTCTCTCTCAGTTCCAACTAGTCCTGTCATACGTAGAGCCAACAGGAGCTACGACTGACACGACCGTCAATCGCTGACAGCAACCAAGGTCGCGATGGTGGCCGACCCTCGTTCGGCTCGCCGCCGATCAGAGTCCAAGTGAGCCACGGATTTGGGTGACGACGTCTAGACCAAGCGCTTCCATCGCTGTGAACAGCACGACGAGCATGCCGATCGACAGGGCGCTGATTCCCAGCCACTCGACAACACCGGCACCACGCTCGGATGAGCGATCACCTCGCACGGTTTCGACAGCGGTTGTGACTTTTACTTCTTGCATCGTGTTCTCCACACGTTCGGGGTCGACGCAGCGCGTCGACCGTTTTTCGATGGGCAAATTCATCGGCCCATCACCAATGCCGGAAGCGCAGCTCCGACGAACAGCACCATCACTGGCGCAATGAACATGAGCAGCGGGAACAACATCGCTGTCCGCCGCTTCACCGCCCAACGGGCGAGCTCTTCTCGACGTTCAGATCGCAGGTCGGTGCCAACAGCGAGCAGTGCTTCGCCGATGTCACCGCCCGAGCGAGCCGATGCCGAGAGCAATCGGTACAGCCGAGCCGCCGCCGGTTCTGGCGTGGCTTCAGCCAACTTGTCGTAGGCCCGCTGCGGACTGGTACCGCCGCCGATCCAGCGAAGCGCTTCTCTCAGCTCCTCGATCACCGGGCCCCGACCAAGAGCACACACCGAACGAACCGCATCAACCGGACCGTGGCCACTGCGAATGTGGACGGCGATCAGTTGGGCAACGGTGTAGGACTCATTTCGCATCCGCGCCGTTCGTTCCCGAATGGCCCGTTCGACTCGGTTTCGTTGGACGGTGGCGGCTGGGAAACCGAAGCAGCCAATGAGAAGGAATGTGAGCGACACCGAACCGAAGACGGCCGCTCCCATCGCTGCACCGAGGCCAACGCCAGCAACGGTGTATGCGAGCTGACGCATACGGTACTGCTCTGGGCCCACGTCGCGGAACCCCGCGTGACGCAGGCGGGTCGCAACGGTCTCGGCATCGCTGGCATCGATCAACCTGCTGAGGCCAGCTGCGAGTCGCTCGACGATCGGGCCGAGCACTCGGCCAACAGCGTTGCGGTCGTCGACCATCGTCAGCGACACCACCGAGACATCGGCGTAGCCGGTGCCGAGGCGTGACCGCGACAACGCGGCATAGGGACGAAGTCGCTGAGCAAGCGCTCGCCGTGGCGGCACGATGATTCGCACCGCCAGCACTGCCGTCGCCGCAGCAACGAAAGCAGCAACCATCTGAGCCGGGATCACGTTGGCGTCCCCACTGCGAGGATCCGCTCTTCAGACGGCACCCGGCCGAGACGCCGAATCACCAACAGGCCGCCCAAGCTCATCGCCGCACCCAAGGCAATCACGAACCAGCCGGCCGGCGTTGCGTAGAAGGAGCGGTAGCCGGGTGTGAACACACAAAGCATGGCAAGAACCACAAACGGCAGAATCGCTGCACCCCTCGCTTCGAGCTTGGTCTCGAGCTGGAGTGTTTCGATCTCGTCGAGCAGGCGGAGGTCCTCCGATGACGAAGTTGCCAAGTCATGGAGGATGTCGATGACAACCGACGAGCCCTGATCGAACGCCACGAGCAACACCTCGATGACGCGATCACTCATGGGGTCGGCGAGGTCCTCCCGCACGACCTCGAGCGCCGCCCTCTGGTCGAGGGCTCCGGAGAGCCCGGCATAACGATTGAAATAGGGACGCAGCGGAACGGGCCCCGATCGCCCCACCTCGCAAAGGCTGGCGTGCATCGACAGTGAGGCCCGGAGGTGCGTGATGATGTCTCGAATGGCGTCGGGCCATGCGGCAAGGCGTTCCTGCACCAGCGCTGCTCGGCGTCGAGCGAACATCATCTGAGGGAACGCCACCGCCACGCTGCCAGCCACAACACCCAGTGCTGGCACACCGATCACGGCACCGACGACCGTGCCGACGACCAACCCGAGGCCGAGCGAGACGCCGACGAACTGTGCTGGCGTCACATCAGCGTTGGCTTGCTGCAGCCACTCTCTCCACGACGCTGACCTGGGTCGGCGCTCACTGTTCTTACGCAACCACGCAGGAGTGACACCGAAGAGGGCGCCGATGGCGAGGTAGGCGAAGAGCCCGGCAGCGAGCGCAGCAAGCAAGCGCATCAGAGAGACCGGCTTCCATCGAGCAGTTCAGTGACCGTCATTCCGTGCGGTCGCAACACTCGATTCATACGCAGTTCGAACTCGGTCGGTAGCGGGCTGCCGGTCCACACCAGGGGCGCCCCGAAGTCCTCGCGAGCAAAGATCGGCTCGACGGTGAAGTCGAGTTCGGCTCCCTGCATCGGCGGAATGGCAACGATCTCCATCACCTGGCGCCGGCCACCCTTGCCCGTGCCCGTTGCCGCGGTCGGCTCCTTCGCCGTGTGCACGACGAGGTCGACAATCGAGCTGAAAACCGACCGGATCTGGTCGGGCGACACGTTCGGCCCGGCCATCGTGGCCGTCGACACCAATGCCTGCAGTCCTTGCCGAGCGCTGTTCGCATGGATCGTCGACAACATGCCGCAACCTGCGTTGCCGGCCCTGGTGAGCTCGTACGCCTCTTCTCCTCGTACTTCTCCGACGGCGATCAAGTCAGGCCTCATGCCAAGCGACATCTTGACCAGCGTCCGCAGATCAACTTCGCCGTGGCCGTCAGGACCCGCTTGCCTGGTCCGCCAACGAGCAGCCTGCAGATGATCGGCCGAGAGCTCGGGAGTGTCTTCGCACACGATGACCCGAAGGCTCGGATCTGCCGATCGCAAAAGGGCGTTGACCAGCGTGGTCTTGCCTGACCCGGGCTGCCCCGTGACGATCACGCCGGTGGGGGTACGCAGCGAAAGGGTCAGTAGATCAGCAGCTGCGGGTGAGATTGCATCCCAGTCGATGAGCTCATCGAAGGTCTCTCGCTTGGCCAGGTAGCGGCGAATGGTGACGTCGATGCGATCGGCAATCGGTGGGAGCACAACGCCAAGACGGGCGGTGCCGTCGAGGATCTGGGTCTGGACGATGGGGTGCCCTTCGTCGACGGATGAACCAACAGTGGCGAGCAGTTTCGAGACGATGTGCTCGACCTCGTGCTCGCTGACCGGCTCGTCGTGAGCGACCAGGCGGCCCGACGTGTCGATGTAGCTGACCTCCTCGCCGTGGACGATGAGCTCTTCGTACTCGATCGAGCCGTCGAGAAACGGAGTGAGGGGCCCGTAGTCGAGGAGCGATCGGGCAAGACGCTCGACCATGGCCGAAGGGTCGTGCAACGGGCGCAGACCACCACTGGACGTCGCTTCGACCTGGTAGCGATCAACAATGCCTCGAATCATCGAGAGCACATCGGTTGGTGACGCTGCGTCGAGGCCACGCAGTCGCAGTTGATCAAGACAGTCGAAGCGGAGCCGCTCGTACGCGCTGACGTTCGATGCGTGAGGAAGCGGTGAGGTCATCGTCATGCCGCCACCTCGCTCTCACTGTCATCATCTGCCAGCGGCTCGCTGACGTCGTCAGCCGGCTGTACCGACACGGTGGAGTCGAAGGGCAGCGTGCCCAGGGTCTTCAAGAAGGCGCCTCGGCGAACCAGTGCCCCGTCCCAGGCGGCCCGTTCGACCTTGTTGTCGCGCTTACACATCACCACGTCGCCGATGCGCGGTCCTGCGATCTCTTCGAGCTGCTGCAGCAGCTGGCTTCGCGCCGAAGCAGCGGCTGGGCAGCGATTGATCACCACATCGATTGGCGTGTCGCCAGCGAGCGACACCACGTCGACCAGCCAGTCGAGAAAGCGAAGGACGCCAACCGACGTGCCGTCGCAGACACCGAGAATTCGGGTGGCGCGCTTTGCGACCGTTCTCGACACTTCGAAACGATTCCCGTGACGGCTGAGATCCTCGAGATTCGACCCCAACCTGGCCACGACCAGCGGCCAGCGTGCACCGAGCTCCTCGACCAGCGACGCTGCGTCATCGGGACGAAGGAGTGACCAGTCATCTCGCGAGGCGAGGCCAGCAATCACGTCGAACGGCAGGTCACGTTCTCCTACGACCGAGCGAGCGAGACAACTCTCCAGTTCATTGGATTCGTCAGTGTCCAGCGTCAGCCGCTCACCTCTGAGCGCCTCGACAGCGGTGACGATGTGCGGATGGATGGCGAGGCCGAGACGTCTTGCAACCGACGGGTGGCTTTCGTCGACATCGATCAGGACGGGGCGAATGCCGCCCCAGAGCTGGCACAGCGCAATGCTGACCTCGGTCGCCCCGGCTCCCGCAGGACCGCCGACCGCAATGATCTGCCGTTCGGCCCGTGGGATGCGATCCCCCTCGATCTCGACGAGCTCAGCGAATCGTTCAGCTGTCTGCGGATCCGGAGCAACCGAGCGAACAACATCGAGAAGCTCCTCGGCCCCGAGGGTGCAAGGCACAACGACGTCGACGCCCAACCGTTGAAGGTGACGCTCACCATGGCCGTCGGCCTCGGCCGGGTCGTACAGGCCCACCACCACGGCACCGGCTTCACGCATTTGCGTCAGAGCGGGCGGCGACAGCCAGCTCGTGTCGTCGTCGAGCATCACCACCGACACGTCACCGGTCGCTGCGTCGATGCCGTCTCGCAAAAGCGAGGCGTTGACATCGGCGACATGGTCTCGACAATGACGCTGCAAGGCACCGCGCCACGAGCGCGTGCTCAATGCAAGACCGAGGGAGATGATGCCGCTCACGAGCCGGCCTCCTGCGATACCTCTTCATCGGCCGGACCATCGGCAACGCTGATGGCCTCCGCTCCGGTGGAACGCACGAGTTGCACATCTCCACGATCGATGGTCGCGCTCAGTGCCAACGCCTGCGCATCATCGATCGAGACAGTGACCCAGGTCGTTCGGGAGCCGGCGGCAGCAAACGCCCCCGATGTGCTCGCCCCCGGCAAACGCACGACCTCGACGTCGACAACGACATACCCCATCTCGCCGCCGGGTACCGATCCAATCACATCGACTCGGTCGCCACGGATGAGCCCGAGTCCGTCGACCACCATGGTCTCGATCGGAATCGTGAAGCTTCGCCCGACCGAAGATGTGTCGACCGCTACGAGGTCACTGGCGAGCAATGGTTCACCAGCAACCACTCCGCTGCGGACCCGCCCGGCAGGAACACCGTCGGCCACACGCAACAGAGGCGCAAGCAACGGAGCATCCGACGAGATCTCTACCGCAACGAGGTCGGAGGGACCGATCTCGGCTCCAGCCGCGATGTCGGTGCCGACGACCCACACTTGTTCGGTCTCAGATCGATCCTGCAACACCGACGCGACCAGGACAAAGGTGACAAGGCCAGCAACCATCATCAGTGCATGAGGAAGGCCAAGTCGTCCCAGCGCTCGGGGCGTTCGCCGTGCTTGCATGTCTCGCCAATCGTTTGTGCTTCCGCCTACACAACGTGCAGGCTGTGTCTCCCGTGAGGGAGAAGCGAAGGAAAGCAGCGACAAGGTTCGGCGACAAGAGTCACAAGTACCCGGGGCCAGCACGGCTGACGACCGGAATTTGGCGAGAGTATCACGATCCTGACGAAAACAACCGCTAGTATGGTGAAATGCAGGAACCCAGAGATGGTTACGAAGCCGTACGAACGTCCTACCCCCCGCTGCTGAACACAGCGCAGGTTGCAGAACTCCTCGACCTCAATACCCGAACGGTTCTGGCAATGGCAAATGACGGCAGGCTTCCAGCGAGTCGGCTCGCCGATTCGCGCAAGTTCCATTTCCTCCTCGAGGACATCATCACCACGCTGAAATCCAACCGAGTCGTGCCGTCAGAAGAGACGCTCAACCGTTAGCGGGTCACCCGCTCGACCCAAGCCACCTCGGCCAGTGGAACCAGCCAGATACCGCCATTCGACGTGACCAATTCGACATGCGTCACGGTCGCCGCCTGCAGCTCACCAAAGACCGGCGCTGCACTGCGTCGTCCGATCTCAACACCAGCACTGGCCTGGAGAAGCTCGCGACAACGAGCAACGATCGTTGCCGGGTACCCCGTGCTCACTGCAGCGTGGACCCCAGACGGACTCTCAGCGTGCACACCACTGAGAGCCGAAATCGCGATGTCGACGAGTGGTCGATCGCTTCGTGCAATCCGGATCACATCCTCGCCCACGTGAACAACCCGGCCGGAGAAGGTCGCCTCACGCAATTCGACTCGCAAGTCTGCGCCACCTCGGGCCAGATCGAGCAGTGCGTCGCGCAGGGAGCGGGTGGCCCGGGCCAACTCCGCAACCGCAAGCTCGGCGTCCTCCTGCACAACTCTCGCGTCGACCCGCAACTGCCGAATTGCGCGCTCAGTCTCATCCATAGTTCTACCCATCGGCCCGTGACCACCGTTTGTGATGACACACAAATTGCACAAAATCTGTCAATATGCCTTCAATTCGATCAATCGGGCCCCATCGTGGGCCCATCGACCCCAGACCGGACACTTCGGCCGATGCGCAGATGGGCCGATCGCAGCACTCGACCGCCACCTCATCCTCGACCACTCCACACGACATGAGGATCGATTGACTTTTCTTACTTACGCTTGTTTACTTTCAACATGCTCTCTCTTACCTCGCACATCGACGCTTCAGCTGGCAACGGCGCCGATTCGATCTCCAGCTCGTTGATCGCCTTCACCTCCGCACTCGCCGGTGCAGCGGTGACCAGCCGCCTCGTCTTCGATCATCAGATCCCGAGCCAGCCCGAAGACGTGGTCACGTACCTGGCAACGCTTGGCGCAACCGTCATCGCCGGTTGGTGGTTGGCCAACGTGCTGGCATGGACATTGGCGCTACGTCAAGGTGTGCATCTCGATCGCTTCACCCTGCCAGGCACCAAGCGCATCGCTCAGTTCGCCCTCGCCGCAACTCTCAGCACCTCTTGCATTGCTGACACCAACGGCGACCCGGTGATGGTCTTGGTCGAACAGGCGACCGCCTCGTCGACGACACTGCCCTCGACGGAGACCTCTCCAGAGACCGGCGTTCCGACGACCACCCCAGCCCCCACGCCGACCACCATCGACGCTCCGGAGCCATCGCCCATCGAGAGCCGGCCAGACGTCGAAGAATCCGACACGACAGACCCCTCCCCCTCGGAGACCGACCCGGAGGAGGCCTTCCACAAGGGCACGATTGAACTCCACCAGGTGGTGGTCAGCGAGGGCGACAACCTGTGGTCGCTCACCGCAGACGCTCTTGTCGTGCACGGAGTCGAGGCTCCGTCATGCGGACAGATCGCCGAATACTGGCGCCTCGTGGTTGCTGCGAATCGCGTGCAGTCCGGCAACCCGGACCTCCTCGGAGTCGGCGAAACCGTCACCATGCCTGCGATCGATCTGTCGGTCTTCGACGTGTCGAGCTTCCATGCGTCACCCGGCACCTCCACCCGTGGTCCACAGGCTGGCGACCTCGCCATCCGGTGATCATGCGGAATCGTTGGGGGGTTGCAAGGGTTCACCACTCCATGGCATCGATCACCGCAGAGCTCCAGTCAAACTTCCGAGTCGACATCACCAACGGCACGCACACGTGGCGAGCCGACGAGCCTGTCGACCTCGGCGGCGACAACACCGGCCCCAACCCCTACGACATGCTGCTCGGCGCCCTCGCCGCCTGCACGAGCATCACGGTGTCGATGTACGCCCAACGCAAGAACATCGAGATCACATCACTGAGCGTCGAGTACTCCTACGACAAGGTCCATGTCGACGACTGCGAGCAATGCGACGACGCCAAGACCGGCATGGTCGACCGAGTCACGTCACGCATCTTCATCGACGGCGACTTCGACGACGCCACCCGGAAGCGCCTCATGGACATCGCTCAGCGCTGCCCCGTTCACAAGACGCTCGAGAAGGGCATCGTCTTCGACGAGACCGTCTACGCCGGGTGAACGCCCAGACCGGGGGCCAGAGCTATCGAACGTGAGGGTCCCGAACCCGGGGTTTGGTGGTCGTGTAGTCTGAGAACGTATGTTCGATGACCTGAATCCTGAGCAGCGGGCCGCGGTCCACCACAACGGCACTCCTCTACTGATCGTGGCCGGCGCCGGCACCGGCAAGACCAAGACCCTCGTGAGTCGCGTCGTTCGCCTCATCGACGACGGCGTCGACCCCAATCGCATCCTGCTCCTCACCTTCACCAGACGGGCAGCATCGGAGATGTTGGGCCGGGTCAAAGCGAGCTCGACGAGCCGGGCCGCCGGCCAGGTGTGGGGTGGCACGTTCCATGCCACGGCCAATCGGTTGCTGCGCTCGGTCGGCCAGAGCGCTGGCCTCTCCCCCAACTTCACCGTGCTCGACCAGTCCGACATCGTCGACCTGTTCGGCATGGTCCGCAACGAGGAAGGGTTTGGCGAACGGGGCAAACGCTTCCCCCGCAAGGAAACCATCGCCAATGTCTACGGCCGCATGGTCAGCAGCCAGGCCAAGCTCGATGACGTGCTCGAAACCGACTACCCGTGGGTGGCAGATCACGCCGATGAGTTCCGCACGATCTTTGCCGCCTACACCACTCGCAAGCGGGAACATCAAGTACTCGACTACGACGACCTTCTGCTCTTCTGGCGAGCGATCGCACAGAGCGAGCGGGGCAGTCTGCGCACGCTCTTCGACCACATCTTGATCGACGAGTATCAGGACACCAATCCCATCCAGGTCGACATCATCTCTGGCATGGTCGGGCCCACCACGCAGGTCTGTGCCGTCGGCGACGACGCTCAGGCCATCTACGGCTTCCGCTCGGCCACAGTCGAGAACATGTGGCGATTTGCCGATCGTTTCGAGGGAGCGACCACGATCACCCTCGAGCAGAACTACCGGTCGACCATGCCCGTCCTCCAGGTGGCGAACGCTGTTCTTGCTCGAGACGTAGCACCAACCACTGGACCTCGAGAGGAGCGCTCCGTCGGCAGCCAGCACTTTCGCAAAAAACTGTGGTCGACCAGAACGGGCGGCGCCCAGCCGGTCTTGGCTGTGCATCACGACGAGGGCGATCAGAGCCAGATGGTGGCCGAGCACGTCCTCGACGCTCGCGAGCGCGGTATCGATCTGCGTGAACAAGCCGTGCTGTTTCGCACCGGCCACCACGCCGACCACCTCGAGCTCGAACTCACACGGCGAGACATTCCGTATGTGAAGTACGGAGGTTTGAAGTACCTCGAATCAGCGCATGTGAAGGACTTGTTGGCGCTGCTTCGTGTCCTGGAGAACCCCGCCGATCAGCTTGCGTGGCACCGCGTGTTCGACACGCTCGAAGGCGTTGGTCCAGCAACCGTGCGGCGACTGTCTGAAGAACTGGACATCGCCGACGCCGACGTCGACTCGGTCGACCGACTGCTCGGCGGCACGATCCGGTTCCCCAGCGCGTCGATCGAGCAGTCGGCATCGCTGATCGCGGCATTCGGGGACTGTCGATCTGAGACCGCTCCGGCCGAGCAGATCAATCGACTGCACCAGTTCTGTGCCGACGTGTTCCCGCATCGCTACGAAAATGCCGCTGCTCGTCTTGCCGACATCGACCAGCTGGCGGCAACCGCAACCCAGTACCCCACCAGGTCCCGACTCCTCACCGAACTCACACTGGATCCCCCAGGAAAAACCGGCGATCTCGCTGGTCCTCCCCACAAAGACGACGACTGGCTCACCCTCAGCACCATCCACTCGGCGAAGGGATGCGAGTGGCGCTCGGTCCATCTCTTGCATGCCGCCGACGGCAACATCCCGTCCGACATGGCCATCGGCGACAAAGCCGGACTCGCCGAAGAACTGCGACTGCTCTACGTGGCGCTCACCCGGGCGAAAGACGAACTCGCGGTACACGTGCCGCTTCGCTATCACGTCAACCGACACGGCCACGACGACCGCCATCTCTATGCCCAGATGAGTCGCTTCATCGAGCCGGTTCGAGACCTGTTCGATGAGCGAACGCCGCCGGCCGCTGAAGCAACGATCGATCTCGTCGCCGACGAAAGCGTGGTCGACGACGTCGATTCGATGCTGGCCAATCTCTGGCAGTGAGGCCTACGGTCGAGTGGTGAGCGCGGCTGGAACAACACGACAGATCACGGTTCCGGCATCGCTACAACTCAAGGCGACGGTGCGAGGAGCCAAGGATCCGGTGATGATCGGCCCGGGCGAAACATGGTGGAGCACCCGCACCCCCGACGGCACCGGCACGCTCCACCTGCAGCGCACCAAGGCCACCGAAGTCCTGGCCGAGGCCTGGGGCGACGGCACCGAGTGGCTGCTGGAGCAGGCGCCAAAGCTGCTGGGCTTCGCCGACGACCTCGACGGCTTCGAACCTGTTGGTGTCGTTGCCGATGCCTGGGCCTCGAAGCCGTTTCTGCTGTCGAGAACCGACCGGCCATGGGATGCCCTCGTCGGTGGGATCCTCGGACAGAAGGTCCAAGTCACCAAGGCGCACCAGAGTCGCCGGCAGTTGGCCAGACGCTTCGGCGATCCGGCCCCTGGCCCGAACGGCGGTTGGATCTTGCCCAGTCCAGCGACCACAGCGCAGATGGCCTACTACGACTTTCATCCACTCGGCGTCGAACGCAAGCGAGCAGAGATCATCATTCGCGTCGCTCATGAGCTCCGCCGCCTCCCGAACCTGACGACGACCCACGAACCGTCGATGGTCAAAACCAGGCTCGAACGCATCCATGGCATCGGCCCGTGGACGACCAACATGGTGACAGCGGTCAGCATGGGCGACGCCGATGCGGTTCCCGTGGGCGACTACCACCTTCCCAACACCGTCGCTTGGTTCCTGGCCGGCGAAGCCAGGGCAACTGATGAACGCATGCTCGAGCTGCTCGAGCCATACGCCGGGCACCGGTGGCGGGTCATGCGGCTGGCCAAGAGCACAGGAAAAGCTCCCGCCTACGGCCCCCGCATGTCGCTGACGTCCGACGGCCTCCACCGCGGCAACTGACCCCCGGGGTCAGGTCCCAACATGTAGAAGTTCTTCATCCGACCCAGCTTGTACATGTTGGGACCTGACCCCGGGAGCGGTTTGGGACATCGGGGCGTGTCGGGGTAGACCCAACCGGTGACCGTGCCCGCTCCGATCGGCGACAGAATCGCGTCGAAGTTCCCCTTCCAACTGATTGCGTTGGGCGTGCTCTTCTACGGGACCGGTCCGGTTTTGGCTCGATCGTCTGAGACCACGGGAGTGTTGTTGTCGTTCTGGCGACTGTGGTTCGGGTTCGGCGTTCTGCTGGTGGCTGTGGTTGTTCAACGCGTCAGCGGGAACAAAGTCGCCACGAGGCAGGGCATCAAATGGGCGATGCTCGCTGGCGCCGCCTTCTCGCTGAATCAGGTGCTGTTCTTCACCGCGGTCAAACGAACGAGCGTGGTCGATGTCACCCTCATGAGCACGCTGTCTCCGATCGTCGTGGCGCTGTTTGCCATTCCCATGTTCGGCGAACGGCCAGCTCCAACGTTCCGCATCTGGTCGATCGTTGCGATGGCCGGCGCTGCATTCGTGGTGCTCGGCAGCTCGTCTGGCCCCGATGGCGACCCGCTGGGGATGGTCATGGCCATAGGGAGTTCGACGTTCTTCGCCCTCTTCTTCCTGATCTCGAAGTTCAGCCGTGACCATCTGACCGTGATTGCTTTCCTCGTCACGGTGATCGGCACCGCAGCGACGCTGGTCACCCTCTTCGTGCTGGCCATCGGCGCCGAGCCGGGAAGCGTCGGCACCGACGATCTCTGGCGAGCGCTTGCCATGGCGGTCGTTCCAGGCACGCTCGGTCATGTCGCCATGACCTGGCCGCTCAACTACCTGCCAGCAAACGTGCCGCCCCTGATGCGGCTGGCCGGGCCCGTGGTCGCTGGCACGATGGCGTGGGTCTTCCTCGGCGAAGGCATCACGTGGGTCCACCTGGTCGGCGGGCTGATCATCGTTGCCGGCCTTGCTGGAGCGATTCGCTCGAAAGCGGGCCAAGCGCTCATGGCCGATTCCCAGAGTCGGTCTGAAGTTGAAGTTGCGGAGACCTGACCCCAGATGATCAGGGGCCGAACACGCGGTCGGTGTAGGTGTTGTGGAACACACCGGTGGGATCGAGTTTGGCCCGGGTCTCCATGAAGCGATCCCATTCGGGATAGCGAGGTGCCAACGACGCTGCGTTCTGGAAGTGCAGCTTTCCCCAGTGAGGTCGCCCGTTGTAGTCGTTCATGATTGCCTCGACACCCTGGAAGTAGTTGGCGTAGTCGATGCCCCGATAACGATGCACGGCAATCCATGCGCTGGTCCGACCCTGCGCCGTCGACAGCGGGATGTCATCGGCGGCCGACACTCGGCACTCCACCGGGAAGAGGATCGGCTCACCGAGTTCGGCAGCGAAGGCCCGCACCCGACGGAACGCCTCGGGCAGCGCTTCGATCGGAACGCCGTATTCCATCTCACAGAACTTGACCAGGCGGGGTGAGGCGAACACCCGGTCGCTTCGGTCAACAACCTCACGGTCACCAGCGAGAGAGGACAACGACCTGGCAATCGCTGGCACCGTCGACGGCCAGCGCCGAGCCACTCGGCAGATCGCCCCGAACGCAACATTCTCCATCACGATCTTGTTGAGGAAGTACGCCGGCTTCGACTCGGGCTCGGCGACACGCTGCGTGCGATTGTTTCGCTTGACCATTGCCTTCTGGGTGCCGGGCACCCAGAAGAACTCGAAGTGATCGTTACCCGCTGCGTGCTCGGCGAAGCCATCGAGCAGATCGTCGAGGTCCTCGACAGACTCTTGGACGTGCAGATTGAACTCGGGCACACACTGCAGCGTGACCTTGGTGACGACCCCGAGGGCACCAACGCCGACACGAGCCACAGCGAGCAGTTCGGGATTCGTACCCTCATCGCACCAGATGATCTCGCCGCTCCCGCTGACGATCTCCATTCCCACCACGGCGGTGGCCAGGTTGCCGAGGAGCAACCCCGTTCCGTGGGTGGCCGTGCCGATCGCGCCAGCGACGGTCTGGTAGGCAATGTCGCCGAGGTTGGGCATCGCCAGGCCAACCGCTGCCAGTTGCTCGTTCAACGCAGCGAGCGTGATTCCCGCCTGCACCGTGACTCGGCAGGTCTCGTGGTCGACTGCTTCGACCTTGTTCAGCCGGTCGAGAGCGATCATGTGGCCAGAGGTGCAGGCCGCAGCGGTGAACGAGTGGCCAGAACCCACCGCCTTCACGGTCTCGCCGCTGCGTTGTGCCTTGGCCACAACGGCCGAGACAGAAGCCACCGAATTGGGTCGGTGCTGCTGCACGGGAAGGCACACTTGGTTTCCCGCCCAGTTGCGAAACTCCTTCGCACCACGACTTGCCGAACGACCCACGATGACGCCTCCTCAGACCGAGCAAGAGTACGAGCGCCCGGCCGGAGCGAGCCAACCGAGTCTCCGCGTGGGTTGTGCGATGTGGGCGCACAAGGAATGGCCGGGGCGTCACTTTCCCGCCGATACCAAGCCGGGCACTGAGCTCGGTCCATATGCCACCTGGTGCACCGCAGTCGAGGGCAACACGACGTTCTACGCGACGCCGCCGGCGACCACGATCGCTCGCTGGCGAGACGACACGCCCGATGGTTTCCAGTTCTGCTTCAAACTGCCGAGAACGATCACCCACGAGCGACGCCTTCGTAACGTCGCCGAGCTGACCCTGGAGTTCTGCGACCGCATCGCCCCGATGGCCGAACGTCTCGGCCCCATCCAGATCCAGTTGCCACCATCGTTCAGCGGCACCGACCTTCCCGTGCTTGCTGCCTTCCTCGAGAAGGTTCCGTCGATCGAGGGGTTTGCCGGGTGGGCGGTCGAACTGCGCCACGCCGACTTCTTCGTCGGAGGTGCCAAGGAACGCGAGGTCGACAGCCTCCTGACCAAGCATGGCGCCAATCGGGTGATTCTCGATTCACGCGCGCTGTTCGACCGGCCGCCGCAGACCCCTGACGAAGTCGATGCCTGGGAGAAGAAGCCACGGTTGCCCGTACGACCGGTGGCAACCGGGCAACAGCCGATCGTGCGACTCATCGGCAACCGGGACCTCGACGCCAGCCTCGAACGCTGGCAGCAGTGGGTACCAACCATTGTTCGCTGGCTCGGCGAGGGCCGCTCCCCCGTGGTTTTCACCCACACGCCGGACAACGCCGACGCATTGCCGTTGGCTCGCCGTTTCCACAACGCCATTGCCTCGACGTGTGTTGCCCAGGGCAGCACATGTGCTCCGCTGCCCGAGCCCGAGACCGCCGAAGTGCAGCTCGACTTGCTCGACACGCCGGCACCCGATGCCATCCATTCCAGCGCTGGCACGACAGACACCGAACGAACCGGGTAGAAACATGCGGTGCGCGTTGGAATTGTTGGAGCAGGGTTGGCCGGACTGGCCGCCGCGAAAGAAGTCACCGCAGCTGGCCATGAGGCCACTGTCTACGAAGCGAGCGATGGCCCCGGTGGCCGGGTTCGGACCGATCAGGTCGATGGCTACCGCCTGGACCGTGGGTTCCAGATCATGCTCACGGCGTATCCCGAGTGTCAGGAACTGCTCGATTACGACCGCCTCGATCTGCAGACGTTCCTCCCCGGGGCCTCGGTGCGCATCGGCGACGCCTTCCATCGCATTGGAGACCCGCTGCGCGAACCGAAGCAGCTCGGAGCCACTCTCGCTGCACCGATCGGCTCGCCAATCGACAAGCTTCGGATTCTCTCCTACCGGCTGAAGGTCAGCAGGGGATCGATCGAGTCGATCTGGGACGGCGTCGGCACAACGGCTGCGTACCGTTTCGAAAAGCTGGGGTTCTCCGACCGGATGGTGCAGCGATTCCTCCAGCCGCTGTTTGCCGGCATCACGCTCGATGCTGATCTCCAAGGCAGCAGCCAAGTGGTCGACTTCGTGTTCCGGATGCTGTCTGCTGGCGATGCTGCTGTTCCCGCCAGGGGCATGGGCGCCATCTCAGACCAGCTCGCTGGATCGTTGCCCGAAGGCAGCATCCACTTCGGGGCCAAGGTCGAGCAGGTCACCGCTTCGAACATCGCCATCGCAGGCGGAGATGCCGTCGATGTCGACGCAGTCATCCTTGCCACCGATGCCACCGAGTCGGCCCGACTCATCGGCACCGAGGACCCCGGTTGGAACGGTGTCACCAGCCTCTGGTTGAGCTCACCGATTGCCCCGATCGACCTTCCCGTGCTCGCTCTGAACGGCACCGGCGTTGGTCCGATCAACTCGATGGCTCCGATGAGCCATGTCAGCGCCGACTACGCCCCTGAGGGCACGCATCTGTTCGTGGTGTCTGCTCCCACAATCGACCCGGATGCTCCTGCCGCCATGCGCAAGCAGTTGGTGGACTGGTTCGGCCCCGTGGCCGGAACGTACCAAGAGATCCGGGTCGACCGCATCGAGAAGGCCCAGCCGAAGCAGTTGCCTGGCCACGATGCCAGGGCAGCAATTCTTGCCGATGGCGTCTTCGTCGCTGGCGATCACCGCCGGGATGCATCGCTCAACGGGGCGCTTGCGTCAGGTCGGGCTGCAGCTCGGGCCGCCCTCGGCGCAGCTGACTGACCAGAGGAGCTAGCGCCGCTTACGGCCGAGGAACCCGTTCCAACCTTCGGGGAACGTGAGATCTTCGTAGCCAGACATCACCAGAACATCGAAGCCAGTACCCAGCAGCTGTTCGGTGACGCTCTCCGGAGAGAAGAGGTCGAGTCGGTGGCGCTCATCGGTACGACGCCACACGTCGCCCTCTTGGCGGAACAGCATTGTTTCTCTGGTCATGGTGAGGCCGTCGTCGGAGCCCTCGGTTCGCACGAAGAGGGCCCAACCATCGCCCTCGAAACGGGCGTCGTTGCGCACGCCGGGACCGATTCGTCCTGGTCCGGCCGCATCGAGCATCGCCAACCCACCAGGCAGCAACACGTCGAAGACACGCTGGACGAAACCGTCGACGTCTTGGCGCGTGGTCGAATCATCGATTGCGTAGTTGATCGACTCGCCAATGGCGGTGATGGCGACGCAGGGGGGAATGTCGAAGCTGAAGAGTGAATCGACGATGAAGGTGGCATCGGGCGCGTTCGTTCGTGCCAGCTCGACCATCTCCGGCGAGATGTCGACGCCAATCACGTTGTAGCCAGCATCGGTCAATCGACGGGCGGTGAGGCCAGAACCGCAGCCGAGGTCGACCACGAGGCCTTCGGAGATACCTCGGCGCTGGAGTTGGTCGATCAGTTCACCAGCTGCGGCGAGCGCGACTCGATCGTCGTTGAGATGATCGACTGCCTGCTCCTGGATCGCCACCGAGCCATTGTGCCTCATGACAGCCCGCCCGCGAACTCGGGCCGACCAGATCCCTCCGAGTGATCGCCACCGCTAGCGTCAGGGCGTGCCAGAACTCCCTGAAGTCGAGACGATCAGGCGCCAACTCGAACCTCGCCTGGCTGGTCGACGAGTCGTCGAAGCGGGTTCGCACCCGTCGGCGAAATTCACACCGGCGCGAGCGGTCACCGGCGCATCGATCACCGGAGCGGGCCGGAGAGGCAAGTATTTGCTGCTGTCGCTCGATGATGGTCGTGAGCTGGTGGTGCATCTCGGCATGACGGGGCGAGTGGTTTTCCGCCACGGTCCTCCCGACGACAGCGATCCTCATCTGCGGGCGTGGTGGCACCTCGACGGTGACGAGACCATGGAGTTCATCGACACCCGCCGGTTCGGTCGGCTTCGAGTGGTTCCCGCTGGCGACTATTCGTCGATCCCGACCCTGGCCAATGCCGGCCCGGAGCCTTGGGACCCGGTACTCACGCCGAAGCTCTTCTGGGAGCTCATCAACGCAAGCAAGCGATCGATCAAGACCCAGTTGCTCTCGCAGAAACCCGTTGCCGGAGTTGGCAACATCTACGCCGATGAGGCCTTGTGGCTGTCGGAGATCAACCCAGTCAGGCGATCGCTCAGCCTCGAGCGGGCCGGACGCCTGCTCGAAGCGGTGCAGTCGGTGATGGCCCAGGGCATCCAACTCGGGGGCACTACGCTGCGTGACTACCGCAACGCCGATGGCGGCAGCGGCGACAATCAGCACGCACTGGCGGCCTACGGACGGGCGGGCGAGCCGTGCTTGCGCTGCGGTGAACTTCTCCACTCTCGGGTGATCGACGCCCGCACCACGGTGTGGTGCGTAGCATGCCAGCGTCACTGATCCGAAGCGGAGCGGCGCATGACCAAGTGGTTGACCCAAGAAGAACAAGAGGTGTGGCGGCTCTGGGTCGGCGTGACCCAACGGTTGTTCAACGAGTTCGAAGACGACCTCCAGACGCAATCTGGTCTGACGATGTCTGACTACGAAATTCTCGTGACGCTCTCGGAATCGCCGGGCGGAGAGGCCCGCATGAGCGAACTGGCGGAGCGGGCCATCATCTCCCGCAGCCGCTTGACCTACCGCGTGGACCGCATGGTCAAGAGCGGGCTCGTCACTCGCGCCGATGCGGGTCAGGACCGCCGCGGCGTGGTGGCCAAGCTCACTGATGCGGGCATGCAGCACCTCGTGGACGCGGCCCCCAAGCACGTCGACAACGTGCAGCAGCTGCTGTTCAGCCAACTCGATGGTGATGATGTGCAGGCGCTCAAAGGCATTCTCGACAAGCTCGCCGACCGTCCGAGTGACTGATGTCTGACGCTCCATCACTGCGGTTCGCTGTCGTCGGGCCAGGGCGCGCCGGTGTCTCGTTCCAAAAGGCGCTCACCCACGTGGGTGCCGTTTGTGTCGAAAGCATCGGGAGGGACCGCGACCCGGGAGAGCTCGACGCAGCGCTCGACCTGGTGTTGATTGCGGTGCCGGATCGTGCAATCGCCGACGTCGCTGCCAGGGTGCCCGCTGGCCCTCTGGTCGTGCACGTTTCGGGAGCCACGACACTCGCCCCGCTGCTCGCTCATCACCGACGTTGCGGCTCGATGCATCCGCTGCTGTCGCTGCCCAACGCGGACGCTGGCGCAGCTGCACTGCTGGCGGGAGCGAACTTGGCCATCGCCGGAGCTGACGAGGTCTGCGAACGGGAGCTCCTCGACGTTGCCGTTCTGCTCGGAGCAAGACCGTTCCTGGTCCACGAAGCGAAGCGAGCCCAGTACCACGCCGCTGCATCCGTTTCGGCGAACCACCTGGTTGCCCTCACCGCGCAGGTCGAGCGCATCGCACACGATGCTGATCTACCACTGGCACCCTTCCTCGACATGATGCGGGCCGTGCTCGACAACATCGAACAGGACGGGGCTGCCCTGTCGTTGACGGGGCCGACAGCCAGGGCCGATTGGGCCACGGTCCAGTCGCATCTCGAAGCCCTACCTCGTGGGGAGCACTCCCTCTACCTGACCATGGCGCGGGCATGCGCCGACCTTGTTGGCCACGACTTCCCTTTCGACGTTTCACCCCTCACCATCCCAACGCCATCAGAGGAGCAGCCATGAGCCTGCCCGAACTCGTCCCGACCATCGCAGGGCTGCGAGAGCGCCTCGATGCGGCCCGAGCAGCCGGACGCAGTGTCGGCTTCGTCCCCACGATGGGGTATCTGCACGCTGGGCACGGATCGTTGATCGCTGCCGCTCGGGCCGAGAACGATCTGGTCGTGGTCAGCATCTTCGTCAACCCCCTGCAGTTCGCCGCTGATGAGGACCTGTCGGACTACCCGAGGGATCTCGATCATGATCGAGCGCTGGCGGGCGAGCAGGGAGCCGACCTCATCTTCACGCCGAGTGTCGACGAGATGTACCCCTTTGGTCCCGTGCTGACTCAGGTCACGGTGGAAGCGTTGGCTGGTACGTGGGAGGGAGCAACCCGACCGACACACTTCTCTGGCGTGGCCACGGTGGTGTCGAAGCTGTTTTCGATTGTCGGACCGTGCCGGGCCTACTTCGGTGAGAAGGACTTCCAGCAGTTGGCCCTGATCCGCCGCATGGTTGCTGACTTGTCGATGCCCATCGGCGTCGTTGGTTGTCCCATCGTGCGAGAAGCCGACGGGCTGGCCATGTCGAGCCGCAACGCATACCTCGACCAGGACCAGCGAGCGGCCGCCCCCGTTCTTCGCCGAGCTCTCGACCGCGGGCTGCAGCTGGTGGAGGAGGGTGAACGTTCCCCCGCTGTTGTTGCTGGAGCGATGGCTGCTGTGGTCAGCAACGAGCCACTCGCAACCCTCGACTATGCCGCCGCCGTCGATGCCGCAACGCTCGAGGAACCCGAACTGCTCGACGGTGACATTCGTCTCATCATCGCCGCTCAGGTCGGCCGTCCTCGACTACTCGACAATGCGGGTGCCACACTCTGACCCATGAGCAAGCTCACGGGCGTTCCCCGTATCCAGGCATCGAAGACCCGACGCGGCGATGACCCGCTCGTCATGGTCACCGCATACGACGCTCCATCAGCCCGAGTGGTCAGCGAGGCCGGGGTCGACATGATCCTGGTCGGCGACAGCGTGGCCATGGTCGTGCTCGGTTACGAGGACACGCTGCAGGTCACGATCGATGACATGGCGTACCACGTTGGTGCCGTGGCTCGAGCGAAGCCTGATGCGGTGATCGTTGGCGATATGCCGTGGATGAGTTTCCATGTGTCCACCGATGAGACGCTCAACAACGCGGCGAAACTCATTCGTGCCGGAGCGCAATGCGTCAAGATGGAAGGCGGCCGGAAGCGCATTCCCATGATCGAAGCGATTCGAGCCGCTGAGATTCCCGTCATGGGCCACGTCGGCCTCACGCCTCAGTCGCTCAACGTGATGGGTGGCTTCAAGGTCCAGGCCAAGCGAGCGGGCCAGGCTCGCTCATTGGTCGATGCAGCAAAGGCACTCGAAGCTGCCGGTTGCTTTGCCCTGGTGGTCGAGGGCGTGCCCGATGTGGTTGGCGAGATGGTGACTGACGCCGTCGGCATTCCGATCATCGGCATCGGGGCTGGCCCGAAGTGTGATGGCCAGGTGCTGGTGTATCACGATGTCATCGGCCTGGAGAACAGGTTCAAGCCCAAGTTCGTTCGACAGTACGGCACGGCGTTCGAGGACCAGGTCGCTGCAATTTCTGGCTACGCAGCCGATGCGCGCTCCGGCGCCTTCCCCTCGGTCGACGAGTCGTACCAGGCGAACGATCAGCTCACCGATGCCCTGGGCTTGTACGGCTCGGGCAACAAGTAGGCAACAGCCTCAGGAGGCGTCGCCGAAGGTGAACTGGCGCTTGACTTCCCAGGTCGCCGGTCGAGGTGTGCCGATCATCAACCACGCCTGCTCGGCGGTGCACTTGATCGGCAGCAGCTTCTCGGCAGCTTCGGCAAGGCTGGCCATTTCGGCTGGCGTCCCCTCGATGCCTAGGGTCAGATGCGGTACGTGCTTGCCTGCATGGCGGCCCCCGTACGGGATGCACTGGGTCCATTGATCGATCAGTCGCTCGGTCAAGGCAACGAACGGTGTCGGGTCCGACGGAGCCAAGAACACCACGCGATCTTCGAACCAGCCGACGTGGGTCAACTCGAACTCGAACGGCTCGATCTGATTGAAGAAGTCTTCGACTTCTGCGTGGGCCTCATCGCAACGGAATGGCGGAAGGAACGGGTAGAGCAGCGTGAGGTGAGCGGGGACTCCCTCGGGGGACACAGCGGAGTTGACGGCACGGTGCTCTCGAATGAAGCCTTCAAACGCCGGAACCGGGATGATCAACCCCGTCTCGACCTCGACTGTGGTGCCGTCCGCATCGCTCACGGCAGGAGACCGTAGTCAGGTTGCGGTGGATAGCGGCGTTCTCGCCCGCGTGAGACGGCGAACGCCGACCAAGGCGGCAAGGGCAGTACACGACCCAACAGCGAAAGCGGGACGCTCGCTGCCCGTCACGAAGATGACCAGACCAAGCAGCGGAGCGCCTACCGCCCCGGCGATGTCGAAGAAGAAACCGAAGCTGGCCACTGAGTGGCTTCGCTCGTGAGGTTCGGTGCCGGCCATCACGAGCAGGAACAGCGCTGGATAGTTGAACGCCACGCCACACGCAAGGATCGCGGTACCGGTGTAGACACCTACAACGGACGGCCAGAGGGCCACAACGCCAAGACCGGCAGCGATGAACGCGAAGGCGAAGGTACTGCCTCTGCGGGCACCGAGGCGATCCGGGAGGTCGGCCAGCGTCAGCCGGAAGACCAACACGATGGCGGCGTAGAACAAGAACACGGGGCCAGCCGATGCTGTACCACCGCTGATGTCGTCGAGGTAGAGCGCAATGAACGAGGTGTAGCCAACGAAGCCGATGAGCGAGAGTGTCAGCAAGATGCCGGGCAGCACCGAGGCTTTGTGCAGGAACGCTTTCGAGCGAGGCTTGAGTTCGGAGCCTTCGAACAGCGGCGGCTTGGCCGGAACTGCGAAGGCCAGTACCGCCGACACGAGCGAGAGCGAGAGGGCCAGTTGGCAGACCGTTTCGAAGTCGGCCCGGTCGTTGATGAACTCGCCGAGGAACGGCCCGATGCCGAGGCCCACGTAGATGGCCAGGCTGAAGTAGCTCGAGGCCTCACCGCGACGCTCGTCGCTGGCCAAGTCCTGTGTTGCCGTCGCTGCTCCGACGAACGCTCCGGACTCACCGATCCCGGTGAAGATGCGCAGAACAACCAGCGCAGGAATCGAGAGCCACACCGGGTAGAGGAAAACGGAGAAGCCAGTCATGATCGCGCCGCCGACCAACAGAATCCGGCGCCCGTACTTGTCGCCGAGGCGGCCGAGGAACGGCCGGATGACCGCGGCAGAGACACCAAAGGCTCCGACGACGATGCCGACTTGCAAGCTCGAACCGCCAAGGACCTCTTCGACATAAAGCGGCAGCGTCGGCAGCAGCATCGCGAAGCTGATGAAGTAGCAGAGTGCTGAGAGCGTGATGATTGCGAAACGGACCGTCACCAGGCGGTCGCCCGGACCTGCGGGCGTTGCGGGACCCGGGGCGCCGATGAAGGCTCGGCTGTGCCCTGACGGCGCGCTGTTCACCGCCTGACGCTACCGATCGGCTGCCAAGCTCGGCCAAGGAGCGCTGAGGTCAAACGCCACACGTCGCCCTTCGGCCAACGCCACCTCGGCAGGGGGTGCAGGACTATGGTCACGACTCGTGGCGCCTCTCAGAATCAACGCACCGGCCGACTTCAAGACCGGATTCGCGGCGATCCGCACCGAACTCGGGGTGCCCGAAGCCTTCCCCGATGAGGTGCTTGCAGCGGCAGATGCGGCGTTCCCCGCCAACGTCGACCGAGTTGATGCCCGGCATCTTCGTTTCATCGCCATCGATCCTCCGGGGGCCACCGACTTGGATCAGGCGTTCTTCGCCGAGCGGCGCGGCGACGGTTACCGGGTCTTCTACGCCATCGCCGACGTCGGCGCCTTCCTCGAGCCGGGCGGCGTCATCGACCTCGAAGCTCGCACCCGTGGCACCACGCTCTACTCCCCCGACATGCGGACTCCGCTTCATCCAGCAGTCATCTCCGAGGACCGAGCCAGCTTGCTGGCTGGCACCGAGAAGCCTGCGCTGCTGTGGACCATCGACCTCGACAGCGATGGTGCACCGCTCGACAGTCGTCTGGAACGGGCAACCGTCAAGATCTCTGAAGCCATCAACTACCGGACCGCTGCCGCCCGTATCGAAGCCGGTAGCGACGAGTCGCTGGCGCTGCTTCGCACGGTCGGCATCCTTCGCCAAGAGCAGGAGGCCGCTCGCGGCGGTGTCAGCCTCAATCTGCCCTCACAGGAGATCGTCGAGCGGAACGGCACCTACTACCTGGAGTACGACGCTTCGCTGCCTGTCGAAGGTTGGAACGCTCAAATCTCGTTGCTCACCGGCATCGTGGCCGGCCACGCAATGCACGACGCCAGTGTCGGCATCCTGCGCACGCTTCCTCCATCACGAAAGCAAGATCTGCGCCGACTGCGTCGCCAAGCGGTGGCTCTGGGGGTCGAGTGGCCAGATGACGTCGATTACGCCCAATTCATTCGCACGGTCCAACCAGACACTCCATCGACCAATGCGTTCTTGTTGAAGGCTGCTCGATCGTTCCGGGGCGCTGGCTACGTGGCGATGAATGGGAGCCAGCCCGAGCATCCAGAGCATGGGGCGATCGCCTCGATCTACGCCCACGTCACCGCTCCTCTGCGTCGCCTTGTCGACCGCTTCGGCAACGAGATCCTGCTGGCACTCCATGCCGGCGAGCAGCCGCCCGCGTGGGCTGTCGAGGCTCTCGATGAGTTGCCATCGCTCATGGGGCGGGCCAAATCCAAAGACAGTGCGCTCGAGCGCAGCATGGTCGATTTCGCCGAGGCCATGGTGCTCGCCCCGCATCTGACCGAGGTCTTCAAGGCTTTCGTCGTCGACGTGGATGAGCAGAAAGAGCGAGCCACGCTGCAGCTCTGTGAGCCCGCAGTTGTCGTTCGCATGAAACCCAAGGGTTTCGAATTGGCCGAGGAAGTCGAACTCCGCCTCGAAGCTGTCGACCCGGTCGCCCGCACCGTTGATTTCCAGCGCGTTCGCTGACCGGGAGCATCACATGACCGTCGATCTCGACACGCTGGCGAAGAAGCTGGCGATGGCCACCGATCTTGGGCAAGACCAGGAGCAGCCCTTCGGGTTGCACCTCGGACTCGTTGTCCAGCACAAGGGCGAGGTCGTGGCCGAGACCTACGGGCCGACCGCCGGTGCCGACACCTCCCTGATCTCCTGGTCGAAAGCCAAGAGCTTCACCCATGCCATGGTCGGCATGTTGGTCCTCGATGGAGTCCTCGATTCCACCGCTCCTGCGCCGGTTCCGGCATGGGCCGACGACGAGCGAGCGTCGATCACGTTGCAGCACCTTCTCGAGATGAACAGCGGGCTCGAGTTCGTCGAGGACTACGTCGACGGAGAAGTGAGCAGCGTCATCGAGATGCTCTTCGGTGCCGGCAAGGCCGACGTTGCCGGGTTTGCCGAGTCGTTCCCGCTGATCCATGAGCCCGGCACGGTCTTCAACTATTCGAGCGGCACGACCAACGTCATCAGCGCGATCTGCGATCGGACGATCAAAGCCAACGGCCTGGCGAAGAGCACCGAGGCCTTCCTTCATGAGCGGCTGTTCGGGCCACTCGGCATGAGCTCGGCAACCGTGCAGTGCGACGACCAGGGCACGTTCATCGGCTCATCGTTCGTGTTTGCGACCGCACGAGATTTTGCCAAGTTCGGCCAGCTCTACCTCGACGACGGTGTCGTCGACGGGCAGCAGCTCTTGCCTCAGGGTTGGGTCGAGCAGGCCCGAACCCCCGTTGTGACACCTGTGACTGACCCGCACTGGTACGGCGCTCAGTGGTGGCTTTGGGATGCAAACTGCATTCCGGACAACACCGGCTTTGATTGCTCAGACATCAACGGCTTCGGCGCTCACGGCTACGAGGGCCAATACACCGTGGTTGTGCCTGACCGCGACCTCGTGGTGGTTCGGCTGGGCAAGACTCCTGTGGAGCGTCAACCCGAGGTACGAGCATGGATCGCCGACATCATCCGCTGTTTCCCACGAGCATGAGCCGCACCACACTGACCGCTGCAGCGCTTTCTCTCGTTCTGATTGCCAGCGCCTGCGGCGGTTCCGACGACGCCGCACCCGCGAGCGACGCCGTAGAGGCGGTGACCACGTCGGCACCGACGACGTTGGCGCCCAGCGAGGCTGCGAGCGCCAATGAGTTCTTTCCCGACGTGCTCGACGCAACCGCAAGCCAGGACAGCGACGGCACGTGGACCTTCGCAGTGACGTTGAGCTCGCCGTATGACACGCCGGAGCAGTACGCCGACGCGTGGCGAGTGGTTGACCCTGACGGCAACGAACTAGGCATCCGCATCCTCGGCCACGACCACGCCAGCGAGCAGCCGTTCACCCGCAGTCACAGCGGCATCGAGATTCCTGATGGCGTCACCACCGTCACCATCGAGGGCCGGGACCAAGCAAACGGCTGGGGCGGCGACTTCCTCGAGTTCGAGCTGCCGGCCTGATGGCCGACGTCGTTGTCTTCCACCATGCACTGGGCCTGACCACGGGCATCGAGGCCTTCGCCAACGCACTCGCTGCTGGCGGGCACGACGTGGCTACCCCAGACCTGTTCAACGGAGCGACGTTCGAGACCATCGAGGCCGGCATTGCTCATGCCGAGTCGATTGGTTTCGAACAGATTGCCGAGATCGGATCCAGAGCGACAACGGGCGAACCCAACATCGTGGTGGGTTTCTCGTTGGGTGTGCTGCCGGCTCAGAAGCTGGCCCAGCAACGCTCTGGCGTCACCGCTGCGGTGCTGTGCCACAGTGCCATTCCGCTCGGTGTCTTCGGCAAAACCTGGCCGAGCGATGTGGCGTTGCAGATGCACGCGGGCGAGCGCGATCCCTTTGTCGAGGAGGACAAGGATGCGATCGGCCAACTCGTCGCAGCCGCTTCGGTCAGCGAACTGCACTGGTACAACACTGCGGCGCACCTCTTCGCCGATGTCACCTCGCCAGACTTCGACGCTGCCCTTGCTGGGCAGCTCGTGACCCGCACGCTCGAGTTCTTCGACCGTCTCGGCTGAGACGTCGGTCAGTCAGTCAGTCAGCCGGAGGGCCAGGTAACGATCGAGGTCCTCCCCGATGCACCTGAGCAGGTGAGCGACACGTTCGTTTCCGTCGGCCAAGGCAGCAACGGCTTCTGGAGTGAAGAGGCCTGTCATCTCGTTGGGATCGACCCACCGATGGTCGGTGTGTTCGTGGCTCTGCACGACCTCGCCGACAACGGGACCCCGAAAGTTGAGCTGCAACATGTTCTGGCCGTAGATCCACATCGGATAGCACCCGACCATGGTCATCGGTCCACTGAAGTCGAGGCCCGTCTCTTCCGGTCTTCGTCGGGCATACGACGTTCAGCGTCCGGCGACCGACATCGGTGCCCGCTTGGCCACGATGGGTGCAGAGTTCCGAACTGATCGCACTCGGAACCACTCGGCGATCAGGATGCCGAGCGGGGCAGACAACCAGATCGACAGCAGTAACGATGCGGTCTCCCAGTTGCGTAGCAATGGTCCGGTGACCACCAACATCACTCGGAAGATCCAGAACGAACCCCACATCGAACCGGCATAGCGGATCATCCACTTGCGATGTTCGGCCACCTGGCCACGGCGAGCGGTTCGAACGCCCATGATGGCCGTGGCATAGACAAAGGCCGCCATCGACCAGAAGCCGAGCATGGCTGCGGTGCCTCCATACTCACCGACCGAACGGTGTTCGGCGGCAAGCCACACGGCGGTGAAGACGCCGAGGGTGAGGGCGAGGAACGAGATGCGACCAATCAGGGCGTGGCGCTGGCGGTTGCCAGCCCGACCGGGACGAAGCAGTTGGTAGTGCATCATCACGAAGGCGATCGAGTTGAAACCGATGTGGGTGTAGAGAAGGTTCGTTCGAAACTGCGGGCCGTTCAGGAAGCGATCGTGAAATGCCACGCCCCACGACGGGTGGTTCACAAAACGGTCACCCCAGACGGTGCACGCATTGTCGACGCACTGAGCAAGGGCCGGGGCACCTTCCTCTCGGTCCAGCCCGAGATTGTCGAACACGTCGTAGATCCCGATGAAGAAGGCGATCGCTGCTGGCGGGCCCTCGATGAAATAACGGATATTGAGGAACAGCAGTATCACGATGCCGAGACCGAGGAAGGTCTGGTAGCTCTGCTTGCGGACCCCGACCACCAGCAGTACGGCCCAGAGAGCAAGGGCTGCGTACACGACGAGCACGTCGTAAGCGATGGTCATGAGAGGATCCTTCAGTGGTGACGAGCGTCACACTACAACCGGCGGACGCTTCCCGCCAAGAGCGGAGCCCAGGCCGCCGGAGGGAGTCGGTGTCGCACGATCCCGTCACTGGAGGCGCAGCCTCGTCAGTAGATGATGTCGAGCGAGAACCGGAGGGCCGCATCGAGTTGGGCGCGAGTCACGTCGTCGAGGTGCCCAACTGGCTCGTCGTCCAGGTCGTCGATCGGGATGGTGATCACGTTGTCGCAATTGATGACGCACGCCTCGGGAAGGCCCTGTTCTGGGCCGAGGTCGACCTCGGAAGGGATACCTCGGATCGTTCGAGTGATCGGAGCACACGTCACCGAAGTTAGAACTTCAATCGCAGCGTTCCGGGTGAGCACGCACACCGGCCTGCGACCTGCGGGCGGTTCGAGGTCTGCCCAGAAGATGTCATTGCGAGCTACCACTGCGGAGCTGTTCGAGCTGCGATGCGTCGTGCTGACTTGGCGAGCGCTGGGTCAGCTGGCTGGCGTCGATAGGCCGCTTGGAGTTGCCGGTCCTTTGCTGCGAGGTCCTCGGCTTCGAGGATTGCTTGGGCGCCTCGTCGCATCAGTTCGGAGCGGTTCGTGCCGAGATCTGCAGCGAGGATGTCGAGTCGTTCGACGAGGTCGTCGTCGAGTTGAACGAGTACTTCACGTCGAGCCATGGCCATATGGTAGTCCATATGGCACCGGTGCGGCGAGCTCTGCGAGTTCGACAAGGCGGTCGATGTTGCGTTGGCCGAGGGTGCGTTGCGGGACAACGGAGTTGGCGGGGTCTGGTGTTGTTTCGAGTGCTTCGGCAATGACTGCTGCAGCGGCAGCGTCGGCTTGGAAGCCGCCTTTGATGCCGCCGAAGATGTCGCGCTGGAAGTTGAGGTAGCGGTTGTTGAACTGCTGCTCGATGTCGTCTTCGGTTTGTTCTGGTGCTTTGCGCCAGGTCCAAGCGTCGATACGAGCATCGAAGACCCTTGTGCCCAACGGTGCCTCCGGCCAGAATCAGTCATCATGGACCTGCCCAGAATCGACCGTGCGGTCGCACCCGCAGTGCCCACCGCACGTCCCGGGGTTTACAGCATGTTCGTCTCCGACGGCGGCCTCTACATGGTCAAGACCGGGTCGGGTTGGCTCATGGACGACCGAACCAATCCTCACCGAGAGTCGATGGTCGAGACAATCCGCGTGATCGAGCGAACGCTCGATCCAACCAACTTGGCCGCCGAGGCGGAACACCGACCTGGCTCGTTGTTCGTGGCCGGCCCTTCGCTTCAGAACATCACGCTCGAACGGCGATTCGACGGTGCACTCGATCTCTGCTTCGAAGACGGGAACGGGAAACATCAGGTCCAGTTCGATGAAAAGCGCCGTGACGAAGTCGACACCTTCGTCGACCAGATGCGATCGCTGTCTCAACCCGCTCCGCCTGATCATGGCGTCCTCTTGTATGAAGGCACACCCATCGAAACCATTGCCTTGCCGTCGCCCTGCTGGGGCGCCACACCTCACCTCGCCGATGCAGACGGGCGACTCTTTGTCGAGCACCTCGCACCGACGGGGAAAACGCATGCCGACAAACGCGTCGTGTATCGATCGAACGATGAGGAACAAGCCAGCTACGTCGCTGGCGAGCTCGACCTCCAACAGTTCTGCGAAGGGCTGGTCTTCGACGCTTACCAGTGGTCGCCAAGCAAGCCACGAACGCGTTGATGACCGGCCTGGGTAGGCCGGTCATCTGGGTAGTGCACTGTTTGGCTACAGCTGCCAGAGGGGAACC